>JAESFG010000116.1_pt1 | contig 270875 bp, 232 predicted proteins | sample 9269371 | NCBI WGS metagenome assembly JAESFG01 (sample SAMN14506227, study PRJNA617093) | algae metagenome | isolation source: Aetokthonos hydrillicola CCALA 1050 (B3-Florida) and co-occurring... | place: USA: South Carolina | collected 2013-01-01
TACAGATGTACTAAAATTTAGCGCTCCCCTGTGCCAGTTGCGTAAGTCCTGGCACATATTCTCTATTTTTCCTAGTTTACTTGAATATGTGACCCTCTCTAGCAAATTTTGCGGTTCTAGTTTTTTTGAGATTCATTTTGTGGTGTAAAGTCAACTAATACTGTGCCTGACGGTGATTGTTTAGCAGGATGAGGTAGTTTACCGGCTTTCCACCAACGCCAAGCAGTTTTGTAACTTACTCCAATGTGTTCGGCGTACTGTGATAATTTCATATTCTCAATTTAGCCATATTTGTCTATTTATGGGAATACTTGTCTATATTCTTTATAAAAATTTACAATACCTGAGAGTATTCGCTAACTCAGTAGTAAAAAACGATTATCTTGCTCGCCTACATTTAGCCGAACAAGATGTAGTAGTGTATCACGAAAAGACGACATCTACAGAGAAGTTATTTATTTTGACTTTTTATTGTTGCCTTGTCGTACTAATAAGCTAAAGTTTCTAAAGTTTCACGCAGGTACCTCTGTACTTGCTGATCAAGTTCAAGCTCTTGAAATTGAGCGTGATGCTCCAACAGCCAACTTTGAAATCCGGAACTGGCTGCGATCGCGTACTTTAAACTATTCCATATTTCGGCATTAGCAGCGAAGTGGGAATTACTAGAAGCTTGAATCCGAGCCATAGTTTCTCCGTCCTCAGTTTTTCACAGAGTTGTTAATAATTACTCGTTGGTTGATGGTTGGTTAAAATTTAACAGCAACCACCAACAACTCATAACTACAGAAGGAGTCAGAATTCGGAATTCAGAAGGAATGAGATGGGGATTTAAATCCCATAATTCACTTGCCATTAAGCCAGCATTCATAATACTGACTCCTGACTCCTGACTCCTGAATTCTTTCTTATCAACACTTTCTACTTAGACATAGAGAGTGTGCGGCGCTTAGTAACCATTTGGAAGGCTTCGATGATGTCATTGTCTTGCCATTCATTGAATTTATCAACGCCGACACCGCATTCATAGCCGGAACTCACCTCACGTGCGTCTTCTTTCATACGCTTGAGGGAATCAAGGACACCTTCGTAAATCACCTTACCACTGCGACGTACTCGCAGCCTACAGTTGCGAAGCAGCTTGCCTGACTGAATATAGCAACCAGCAACAGCTCCACGTCCCACAGGGAATACAGCACGTACTTCGGCTTGTCCAAGGGGTTCTTCTACCAACTCTGGTTCTAGGAGCCCTTCCAAAGCACCTTGAATATCTTCTAAGAGTTTGTAGATGATATTGTATTCGCGCACGTCAACGCCAGCTTCATCAGCAGCTTGTCTTGCCCCACTAGCGTAGGTAGTATTGAAACCAATGATGACGGCTCCACTAGCTGCAGCTAAGTCGATATCCGTTTGGGTAATTTCTCCCGCTGCCGCTAACAACATGCGTATCTGCACCTCGTTTTGCGGAATTTGCTTGAGTGATCCGACAATAGCTTCTACAGAACCTTGAACGTCTGCCTTCAGTATCAAGTTCAGTTCCTTCAACTCGCCTTCTTGCGCTTGAGCAGAAATGGTTGTGAGGGTAACACGTCCTTGCATGAGGCGAGATTGACGTTGTTTGTCGGCACGATCACTTGCAAGCGCTCGTGCTTGTTTTTCATTTTCAAACACTTCAAAATCGTCACCGGCTGCTGGCACATCGCTCAAGCCCAGTACTTCGACTGCAAACGAAGGAGAGGCAACTTCTACTCTCTTACCTCTATCGTCTACCATCGCCCGAACTTTACCGAAGGCAGAGCCAGCGACTAACATATCGCCCACATGTAAGGTACCGTTCTGGATTAGTAAGGTAGCAACTGCTCCCTTTGCTTTATCCAGATGTGCTTCAATTACTGTTCCTTTAGCAGATCGATCTGGGTTAGCAGAAAGTTCAGCCACTTCTGCTACCAAGAGAATCATCTCTAAGAGGGTATCTAGATTTTCTCCCTTGATTGCACTGACGGGAACCATAATTGTTTCGCCGCCCCATTCTTCTGGTGTTAGACCGTACTGAGTCAGCTCTTGCTTCACACGATCCGGCTGTGCGCCCTCTTTGTCAATTTTGTTAATTGCCACAACAATTGGCACTTCAGCAGCTTGTGCGTGGCTAATTGCTTCTATTGTTTGAGGACGTACACCATCGTCAGCCGCCACAACTAGGACAGCAATATCTGTCACCCGTGCACCCCGCGCCCGCATAGCAGTAAAGGCTTCGTGACCGGGAGTATCTAAAAACACGACTTGTTGAACTTTACCATCATGTTCAACGTCTACATGGTATGCTCCAATATGCTGAGTAATACCACCAGCTTCACCAGCAGCCACCTTGGTTTTACGAATCGAGTCAAGCAGAGTGGTTTTACCATGGTCTACGTGACCCATAATCGTTACTACTGGTGGACGACGGAGAAGATGTTCTAGATCTGCCAAGTCGATCATTTCTGTGACTTTGCGTGCTTCAGCTTCTGGTTCGCCGGTTTCAACTTCCACTTCAAGATCGGTGGCGATCACCTTAATTGTAGGAACATCCAGATTTTGGGTGATACTGACCGCCATACCTTTGATAAAGAGAATTTTTACAATCTCTGTATCCGCAATTGCTAAAGCGTCAGCCAGTTCTTGGACCGTCATTGGCCCCATGACCACAATTTTTTCTGGACGCTCTTGCTTTTGATCAGGTTCTCGACGACGGTTTTGGTCACGAGATGTGCCTGGCTTTTTGACTCTAGCCGTTGGGCTAACAGTAGTCGTCGTAGGTTGTGCAGGCTTGGCTGCTTTGGGTTTAGGCGGACGGGCGATGGAAAGACTTACTTGGACTGTAGCTGGTATTTCCAGTCCTTCTTCATCCAGGAAATCATCCTCTAGTAAATCATCTTCAATGATTGGCTTAGTGCGTTTTCCTTTAACAGCTCCTTTACCAGCCTTACCTGATTCTTTGACTTCGTCAATTTCCTCTTCTTGCCACTTTTTAGCAGTCTTAGATGGACGAGGTGGTGTTGGACGTTTAAGTTCAAGAATTTCGGGTGGAGCAATATCATCCTCATCCAGGACCTCTGTTTTTGCTGTTCCTGGCGGTGCTGGTTTTACCGGGGCCGTAACATTTAAAGAAGCTGCAACTCCTGGTGATTGTTCTGGACGTGGTGGTCTTGGTCTTGGCATGTCAACGCCTTGACCTGGTGCAGATGGTTTATTAGCCCTCTGATCTAGTTTTACTGGCGGTCCCGCAGAACGAGCCGGTCTTGGTGATGGAGTTTGGGACGTTTCTGTATCCCTTGGCTTGCTAACCTTTGCTTTATGTTGCTCGCGTGTTTGTTCGCGATCGCGTTTCAGGATCGGTCGCTCACTAATACTTGGTTGGCCGTCTGAATCAGTTGATTGCTCAGACGCTGGTCTTGTTGGTGGAGCGGCCAGATGTGGTTTTTGCGGTCTGTCTGGTCTTGCTCTATGGGGTGTACCAGTTTTTTCTGGTGCTGCTTTGCCCTCTTGCTGTTTATTCTTAGGCGTTGTGGGCGTTGTAGGCGTTGTAGGCGTTGCAGGCGTTATTTCCGCCGCATTGTTGTCTGTGACAGCCGGTTCTTGGGTGGTCTCAGACTGATTCCGGGGTACAGGTCGGGTTGGTGCCGTCGGCTTCATGGGTGAGACTGGTGGCGCGAAAGGTCGGGGAGGTGAAGGAGAAGAAGACACTTCAGAAGAAGCAAGTTGGTTATTGGTAGCGACGGACGCCTCTGAGGCGTTGTGATTATTATTTCTCAATATTTTGGGTTTACGAATCTCCAAAATTTGTTGTTTATTAGGTGCAGCAGGTTGGTTACGTCCGCTCGGTTGTGGTGAATTTGGTCTATGGCTGTTTCCGCCATTATCCTTTTTCGGCGTCATATTTGCCGCCGCCAATTTCTCTGCTTGTGAACGGATACGCTCTGCCTCTGATTCTGTAATCGTGCTGCTATGGCTCTTGACCGCAATATTGAGCTGGTCGCAAATTGCTAATAGCTCTTTGTTATCCAAATTTAATTCCTTTGATAATTCGTAGATTCTAACTTTGCCGTTGTTCATCCACTCTTCCCCTTTAATTTACAGTTTTAGCGGATGGTTGCCTGGTTTGCGACATCTCCATCCTTTGATTACTGTGTTTGGTTGCCGTTATCGGTTTTGCCGGTGCCTCCAATTAGGAAAGAGAGATGTTTCGGTTCATTGCTGGCATCCCCACCGAGAATTATGGTTGACGCCAAATTGCGCACGAGCGCTACCAGGTTGCCATTTTGTTGTATTTTTTGGTTTTGCTGATTCTGAGTCTTCCACGACACAATCGAGTCAAACTTGTTTGGAGTATTGCTTAGCCCTTTAATATATTTTTAGAGCTATTGCTGGACACTCTTTTTCTATTTTTGCATTACAAGGGCAATCACAGAGGTTGAGATGATAGCACAATTAGTTCGGCTGTCGCCACAATTTCTCTAGTAATTACCGTTATATACGGTACTTCTAAGTAGGTTTGTTTTTAGAATTGCTTTGAGCGTATGCTCCAAAAGGGTTAGCCTGACCCTGGAGACTGGCAAATCGCTAAACGTTGCCACAATGTTTGGTACAGTGTTTCTGGCACTGGTGCGTGTAACGATCGCCCAAGACGATTCTTTTTTTGAGCCGCTTGTAGGCAGCTCTGCTGGGGACATATGTAGGCCGAACGACCCATGCCCTTATCTAATTGTACCTGTCCTGACGGAAATACGCGGACAATCCGCCAAAACTCTTGTTTTGTGCTTACTTTACGGCAACTAATACACCGTCGTTGATTTGGCTTCATTGGTGTTGTAGCTGCCTCCTTGGCAATCTGCCCAGATTTATAAAAAAGTCTTATTTAAATGTCACTACTGTCTCTACCGATTCATCGTTTATAAATTTCAAAAATCTTATCCTCCAGTTTATCCTCATTTTTATTATTTTCGGGTTCTTGGTGCTTAATGTCATCTACTTTATAGTGTAGATTTAACTTTTTCGTTAGTTAGGTGCTAGGGATACAGCCTTTTCAACTTTACTATGGTAGATGCGCTCTTTAAAGTACAGCGTCTTTAAAATACTCAAACCTCCAGTGAATCTAAGATATTTTGTAATTTAACATTCTCTAATTCTAGGGTGTCAGCTAGCTTCTCGATAGCAAAGTCGGTTCCATACTTAGCATCCAGATTCACTAAGCGTTCTAGAAGCTGCTTTAAAACGTTTAAAGAACTTTCAATAATTAACACTCTAAAATTGTCTGCCGCTTCAGAATTTTCTTGTATGAAATCATTTATAGCGGCTTTAAGCTTTGGCGGAAAACCTTCAAAAGACTTTGTTGCTGTCTCTATCTTGTTGTGAGAGGCTTCTATCTCCTCGGCTTGATAATCGTCTTCCTCAGCCTGATCATCGTCGTTGATTTGTGGTTCTTCGTACTCATCCACTTCATCAAGCTCATCTATCTCTAGTTGATCGTCAAGCTCAAGCTCAAGATCATCTTCTTCCTCTTCCTCTTCTTCTTGTTGTTGTAGTAAATATTGTGCGCGTGAAGCCGCGAATTTGGCATCTTCTGCTGCATAATCGTACCTAGCTTTATCTTTTATGTCAATTTTCCAACCAGTAAGACGAGCAGCTAAACGAACATTCTGTCCTTCTTTCCCAATAGCTAAACTTAGCTGATCATCAGCTACCAATACATGAGTTTGTCGAGTCTCCGTATCCATAAGGCGCACTTCATCTACACGGGCAGGACTAAGAGCATTAGCAATATATGTTGCTGGATCTGGAGACCAACGAATAACATCTATTTTTTCACCACGCAATTCGTTAACTACCACTTGAATGCGTGATCCCCGCGCTCCAATACAAGCACCCACAGGATCTACGTCCCGATCAAGAGTGTCAACAGCAATCTTAGTTCTAGGACCAACATGACGCGATGGAGGATTAGCTTCTCGTGCTACTGCAACAATTCGTACCACTTCATCCTCAATTTCTGGGACTTCGTTGGCAAACAGATAAACTACTAAACCAGCATCAGCTCGAGATACTAGCAACTGTGGTCCCCGTTGTTGACCTTGGGAAACTTTTTTGAGATACACCTTAAAAGTGGCATTTGCACGGTAATTATCATTAGGCAATTGTTCGCGCTTAGGTAATTCTGCTTCTACCTCTGGCTGACCAAAGCCACTTGAAACAGCCATGATCACAGATTGCCTTTCAAACCGCAGGACTCTTGCTTGTAAAACAGTCCCTTCTAAATCTTGAAACTCTTCTTGCACCATTTGGCGCTGCTGATCCCGAAGTTTTTGCGCTAAAACTTGCTTAGTTTGCATCGCCGCCATACGACCAAAATCTCTTTGTTCTGGGGTTACATCCAGCACAACTTCTTGTCCTAATTGGGCTTCGTCACCGCCCATGTCTTGAACTTGTTTAAGAGAAATCTCATGATCGTTGTTCAAGATTTCTTCAACTATAGTTTTAGTAGCAACAACGCGAAACCCTTCTTCTTCAACATCAAGTTGTACATCAAAATTGTCAAAGTAATCTTCATCGAATTGTTTTCGCTCTAAGTTTTGCGCGCGGCGAAATCTTTCGTAACCTTTCAGTAAAGCTTCTCTAATAGCTGCTTGAACTGCCATTCTAGGCAAATTACGCTCTTGACTAATTTTTTCAATTAAATCTTTTAACCCTGGTAAAGTAACCATTGACATAAGCAATCTCCTTAATTTTTACGCAAACAGCCAGCATAAGCTACGAGTTATAAGCTAAGAGTCAGGAGTTTAAAATTTACAACTCTTAACTCTTAGCTGTTAACTCTTAACTTTTAGCTGTTAACTCTTAGCACTTAGGTGTGTTCATCAAATTGCACCTTAGTGACTACGGTGCGAGGAATTTCGATAGAACGACCTTTTTGGTTCAAGTAAACTTTTGTCTCATCCCGACGAATCAATTGCCCAATCCACTGTTCTTGTCCGTCGTGAGGTGGGGAAGTCCAAACGATTACAGGAAACCCTTTAAAAGCAATAAACTCTCGGTCAGTGATCAACTCCCGTGAAATACCAGGACTCGATACTTCCAATACATAGGCATCTGGAATAATCTCCGCCGCATCTAATGAAGCTTCTAAAGCACGGCTCATCCGTTCACAATCATCTAATCCAGTATCCTGATGAGGATTACGGATATCTACTCGTAACACTGGCGGACGTTGGTTCGTGTGGAAAACCACGTTAACAACTTCTAGTTCCAGTTTTTCTGCCACTGGTGTTGCCAATTGAATAATTTGTGGGACTATAGGATGAGTCATGCGATAATTCAACAAAAAAAGTGGGCGGTGACCCACTTCCTGCGATAGGGATATCTTCCAAGAAGTCTTGGCGGCGAAACTATGTAGATTCGCCTCTCATTCGAGTTTAGCGCATTTCTTTTAGAGCGAAAAGTAAGATAGGACTAAATCGTGGAGAATTACAATCAGGTTGTTTATTCAGGAGGTAAGATGGCAGAGTTCTTACTGCTAACCACTGGTTGAATTGATACCTGAGTTTTTAATTGTCCTGTTTGCGTTAGTATCTCAGCTATTTCCTCTTCAGATAATTTCTGCACGTAGTTTAGCTTCACCTCTTCTAAGAAATCTAAAAGCAAACTTTGAATTTCAGGGAGTACGTGTTTTTTCTGGATTTCAGAGCCCAAGGCACTGCTAAAGCGTTCCACCAACTGACTAGAAAGTTTTGCCGAAACAGGATCTTCCATAGATCTCACAAGAACATTGTAAAGGTTTGTCGCGATCTGAACTGCCAATTGCTCGCTTAAATCGGTTTGGATTTGACCAACTAATGGTACGGTTTTCAAATTCCGGTAGATTGGTGATTGACTAAGCGCACCTTCTATACTATGGCGTAAAATAGCAGTTATTTCGGGCTGGATCTGCGGTAAAACTTGGTAAACAATTGTTTGTGCCAATATACTCGCTATTGCTTCTATTTCGTTTAAATTATTTATATCTATATAAGGACGTTGGGTCTGTTTTTGAAAAAGCCAGCGTATTAACTCTCCTCGCTGAATAGAACCTTGGATCTGGTTAATTACCCGAACCACAACAATTTCAGTGATTTCTTCGGCAAAATTTGATAAGATTCCCAGATGTACTTGCTGCCTGACACTTCGGAGACTGATCACATGGGCATGGTCTAGCCGAATTAAAACAGGTATAAACCGTAACCAACGCCAAAAGGGTATCAGTAAAAATAAGTCGTACCAGCGCCACAAAATTGCATTGAACCAACTAAAGCCCGGATGGCGGCGTTTAATAAATAAGCTACGTGCTAGCAACTCTAGAGAAAATAAAATGACAAAAGGTAAATCAATACGCCAAAAGTTATCAACAAATTGACCGCTTTCCCCAAGGCGGCGGTAATAATTCGTTGCAATTAAAGGAGCTATTTTTTCGTCAAAAAAATTAATTTCTTGCTTCCAATTGTGCTGCAATAAATATGCCTGACTCCAAAAAATTGCAAAAGAACGTTTTGCTGATGTTTCTCGGGTGCGATCGCGCATCCGATTTTTGATTTTTTCTAACGTCCCACTTTTACCTGCTGCTGCAAATGGGTTAGTGTCAATCATTTCAGCGCTTAAACCCTGGAGCGTTTGCAGCGTTGTTGCTACCTCAGGCGATCGCAATCCTACTTGACTAACTTGATGAGATAGTGTATGAACAACCTGTAGATAAGCTTCTGTTTCCCGATGGGGTTCGATAGCCTTTACCTGATCATAGACATGAGTCAGTCCTGGCAGCCTTCTTAAGTAAAAATTTCGCCAAGGAATGTAACTTAAGTCAAATAAAACTAGTAACAAGTTGATTGTAGCAACGACTGCCAGCAATTGCTCCAACCATAAATTACGCTGCTTGGATGAGTTCTCGTTGGCCATTCCTGATCTATGGATTTAGGTTATGTTTTTGCAGTTTTCTCAGCCTATATTCTTCCCTGAACAGAAAGTGCTCTTATAGTAAGTTGTAAAAATGAAATTATATATACGTACCAAATAGTTAAATTAAACCATAACACTTAAAATCATCAAAAATCTTTAATTATTAGAGATAAATAGGTTAAAGAAACTTAAAATGCAACTGTTAACGTCAAGATCCTGACGATTCGACTAAAAGGAGTTTAAACCATGTGGTGTGGGTTTGGAAGAGCAAGTGCTACAGCTGCTGTTATTTGCTTTGTAGCAACTAACGCGATCATGTCCGACACAGCTTTTGCTGTGAAGAAATATACACCTAGACAATTTCGTGCTGTGTTGCAGGGACTAGGGTATAAGGTAAATGTATCAAATGCACCACTAACTGATGCTGAGACAAAAGCAGCTATCAAGGAGTTTCAAACCGGGTATAAGCTAAAACCTGCTGATGGAGTTGCTGGACCAAAAACTGAAGAATTTGCAGCACAAATAGTGGAAATTCTCCAAGCCAACTTAAATTTGGTCCTTAAACCTAAATCTCCTCTTCCTCGAAATCAATATTATGGTTCCCAAACCCAACTGGCAGTAAAGCAGTATCAGAAGAAAAATCAGTTACCAGAAACTGGAATTGCTGACTTAGCATTGCGGCAGAAGCTAGATAAAGAAGCTGAGAACTTAGTCAGTTCTCCAGCTTCCACCTCTACCCCAACTAAGAAGCCATCAACAAAGCCCAAAGCTTCACCAACCCCAACACCAACGGCATCACCGGAGGAAACATCAACGCCTGAAGCTACATCAACACCAACCGAGTCTCCTGAAACGACATCAACACCAACAGAGTCCCCTGAAGCTACATCATCACCATCGCCTACCAGTACATCGAAGCCTAGTGCTAAACCTACCACTAAGCCGAGAAAGAAATAGTAAATAAGAATTCAGGATTCAGGAGTCAGAATTCAGAATAATTCTGACTCCTGAATTCTTCAATCATGAGTGGTTTTTTCTTCTAATGGTCTCCCCTTGGGGATAGGTAGAATTGGGCGGCGGTCATCGTAGGGCATGGGAATATATTGTACGGTCGGGCGTCCGCCTTGCGGTTGTGGGTATAAATCCATAAGATCATAAATAGTATGGGGCAGTCCAACTGTAATGGGCAGCCCTATTTCTGTTGCTTCTTCAACAGTGATCGGGTAGTCGTGGGTAACACGCCCAGTAGTCAGGAAATCAACGATGTTTTCGATATTTTCCGGCTTAACTTTTTCGTTAGGAATATTATCCTTGAGGAGCGTTCGCACAAAGTTTTGTACCTGACGAATAGCTTTGCGGGATAGATCTCCCATAATCAGGGTTTGATCATCAATTTCGCTAATCGGCTTATCTTCAATTACTTTGAGGATACTAGCTGCTGGAAAATTACCAAGCTGAGGATCAACTGGTCCCAGAACAGCGTTAGCATCCATAACAATTTCGTCAGCAGCAAGGGCAAGCATTGTTCCACCACTCATCGCATAATGTGGAACAAAGACTGTAACTTTTGCCTGGTGACGAATTAAGGCTCTGGCAATTTGTTCTGTTGCTAAAACCAAACCACCAGGGGTGTGCAAAATCAAGTCTATAGGTACATCTGGTGGGGTGAGGCGGATTGCACGTAAAATTTGTTCTGAGTCTTCGATTGTGATGTAGCGGGATAGGGGAATTCCTAGTAAACTGATAGACTCTTGACGATGAATGAGTAAGATGACTCTACTTTTACGTTGTTGCTGAAAGTCTTGTAAGGCACGCAAGCGACGAAACTCTATCTGACGTTTCTGCCATAAGGGTTGCAGAGAAGAAAGAAGTAGAAAAATCCAGAATAGATCACCAATACCAAAGCCCATAGGATTGATTGTTCACGACTAATGGTTTCGACATTATTGTCCCAATTTTGAGAACATAAAAAGTCTATCTTAGAGGGGATTGGGCATGGGGCATTAGGCATGGGGCATTGGGCATGGGGCATTGGGAATTGAGGGTTTGACTAATTCCTGCTCCTGAGCTTCTGTGGGCAATTGCTTAATCCCGTTGCCATACCTTAACAGTATTGTCATCACTTCCGCTGACAAGGGTTTGCCCATCGGGACTGAATGCAACGGATCTTACATAGTTGGAATGACCGCTAAGAGTGCAGATTTCTTTACCTGTATTGATTTGCCAGAGTTTGATAGTTTGGTCCCAACTGGCGCTCGCTAAAATCCCTCTGGGTTCTCGTTGCTCAAGTGAACTTGGGGGAATTGGGCTGAAGGTGACGGAAGACACAGCATTTGAATGTCCTGAGAAGGTGCGGATTTCTTGACCATTGCTTACTTGCCACAGTTTAATCTTTTTGTCACTGCTACCGCTAGCAAGAATTTTGCCATCGTTGCTCCAAGCGATCGAATTAACATAGAACGAATGACCAGCAAAAGTCAGAAACTCTTGACCACTAATTACGTGCCATAGCTTGATCGTATAGTCAGCACTAACACTAGCTAACAACTTTCCATCAGGACTAAAAGCTATTGACAAAATAGTGTCGGAATGACCACTAAAAGTGCGAATTTGTTTACCACTACTGACTTGCCATAGTTTGATCGTGCTATCAGCTCCGGCGCTGGCGAGTAACTGTCCATCTGGACTGAAGACTAAGGAGTTCACCCAGTTTGAGTGAGCCATGAGAGTCCGAATTTCTCTACCGGTAGTGACTTGCCATAGCTTGATAGTGTCATCCCAACTACCACTAGCCAGAACCTGTCCATCTGGGCTAAAGGTAACAGTATGAACCATACTAGAATGACCAGAAAACCAACCACCAAGCGAACGCAGCAACTTCCCCGTATCTAATTGCCACAACTTAATAGTGCTGTCATTGCTACCACTAGCAACAAGTTGCCCGTTGGGACTAGTGGCAACGGTATGAACCATGTTGGAATGATCTTTGAGGGTATGTACGCATCGCCAATTCTCTGGAAACACAACAACCGGCAAAGATTTTGCTCGAGGTGCAGTCCCTGATTCCCCGCTTTGCTTTGCCACTGCTTTTTGCGATGGTTTTTTTGGAGCTACTAAAGGTGATACTGCTTTAGGATCTGCTGCAGGTAATAGCCTAGTGCTGATCGTCTCTATCGGATCGATTGGAGATGATAACATTAAGCTGTTTTTGGCGTTCAATAACTCTAACCACTGCTGTATGGACTGGGGTCGGGAGTTTGATTTTAACTCCATTCCTCGAATAACTGCCTGATTAACTTTGTCACTGATCTTAGGATTTAAACGTTGTGGCGGAATCAGAGGAATATTCTTGGCTCTATCGTATGCACTTGTGGGAACTCTGGAAGTAATTAAACTATATAAAGTGGCAGCTAGGCCGTAAACATCAATATATTCTCCCCTTGGCGCTTCTAATTCATACTGCTCGAGAGGCGCAAAACCGGGAGTGCGGTACACCGTATGTTTTTGGACAACGTTGGGTACAAATTCTCTAGCAATACCAAAGTCAATGAGTACTGCTTCTAATTTACCCTTGCGAATCATGATATTACTTGGCTTAATGTCTCGATGCAGTAAGCCTTTACGATGAATGACTGTCAAAGCTTCACCAATCTGCTGAATGTAAAGCACCGCTTCTGATTCTGATAACGGTCCTTTTTTTTCCAGGCGCTTACCTAAGTCTTCCCCTTCCACATACTCCATTGCGATGCATGGTATGTTGAACTCATCGAAGATTGTTTCTATCTCGACTATATGGGGGTGGCGACAAACAGCCAGTCGCGTTGCTTCGTCACGGAAGTCTTGCTTTAATTTAGTCTGATAGGGTTTCCAATCAGGATTATTTCGAATTTCTTCTTTAAGAGTTTTAATGACCCGTAGATCACGCTGTTTGTTTCTGGCAAGATAAGTTATACCTATTCCGCCTTCACCTAATTTTCTTTCGATGACATAGCGCCCTTCAAACAGCTGCTGCCCAGGATTCCAAACCATTAGTCAAAGTTACCAAGTTATGTTATTTATTGTGGCACGGGATCGCGGTAGGTAGTAGACTGCAAAAGGTACCTCTCCTAAAATCCGAGATTTCAGGCTTGGGAAGCGTTTTGAGATTGTATTCAAGATTCTGAAATCACATTGATAATTTTTGTTAAATTTAGAAGGCAGTACGATTTCAGTATTTCTAATGCGGACGTATGCAGAGCCAAGTTGTAGTTATAAAGAACCTTATTTTATTCTTAGAACGCTCAAATTATGTTAAAAAATCTTAACCTAAAACAAAAATTTACAATTTTACTAACTATAATTCTTGTCGTCGGTCTAAGCTTGAGTGGATTAACTCTATCTTATTTACTGAGGCAAAACGCTAGTGATGAAGTTGCTGCAAAAGCTTTAGCACTGATTGATACAATGACTTCTGTACGTGACTACACTCTTAAACAAATCACTCCAGAACTAACTGATAAACTAGAGACCAAATTTTTACCACAAACTGTATCGGCTTACTCTGCACGGGAAGTTTTCGATATTCTACGACAAAAATCAGATTATCGTGACTTCTTCTATAAAGAAGCAACGCTCAATCCTACCAATCTTAGAGATAAAGCTGATACTTTTGAAACAGATCTTGTAGAGCGTTTTAGAAAAGACAAAGATTTAAAAGAGTTGACTGGATTTCGCTCAAATCGTGGCGACGAGACATTCTATATTGCTCGTCCACTTGCAATACGCGATCAAGCGTGTCTGAAATGTCATAGCACGCCAGAAAATGCACCTAAAACTCAGATTGACCAATATGGTACGGCGAATGGATTTGGATGGAAGTTGAACGAAATTGTTGCAGCTCAAATTGTCTCACTTCCAACTAGTAAGGTGATTCAAAAAGCCAATCAATCTTCTGTTCAGATTATAGGACTTGTATTTATCGTTTTTATATCAGTTATTGTTTTAGTTAATATTTTCTTAAATAGGCAAGTTATTCGTCCCCTGAAACAGATCACTCGGGTAGCTGAGGAAGTCAGCACAGGGCATATGGAAGTAGAGTTTGAACAGCTCTATAATGATGAAATTGGCAAGCTTGCCCAAGCCTTTAAACGTATGAAGTTAAGCCTAGAAATGGCAATCAAAAGAATCAAACGCAACACAGGAAGTACGGAATATTAATTCTTGAAATACGGTGCGCTACAGCATTTTGTCAAAGCGCACCCTACTGGCTGAAAAGTCTGCGTCTAAATTCGAAAGCTGCTTGTGTTTCTGGGATTTCCCTGGCTAATAATTCAACAAATTCATAAGGTGAAATATACGGAGTTTCAGCTAATATTTCTTCTATAATCAGACCTGCTATTGGTCCTATTTGGTAAGCTAGCTCTTGACGACAACGCTGGACAAATACAGAGTCTAGCGATGATTGTTGTGGCGCTCTAGCTGTTGGTTGGTTAAAGTGTGTATTAGCTGTATACTGAGTATGCGGCTGCGCCATTGTTGGCAAAAAGTTAGATTCAGCGCCTACTACCGTGGGAGGCAAATCAAAAGATGTTGATGGTGACACTACTTGAGTGTACGAAACTTGAGTTTGCGAAAGATTCTCAAGATCTCTGAGGATATCGAGGGATTTTCCGTATCGTTGATTAGGTCTATCTGCCAGCATCTTATCGAGTATTTGCGCAAAAGCGTGGCTGACGTTGGCGTAGAGCTGCCAATTCCATTCTAAGGAATATTGATCTATCAGCAAAGATGGATCTCTACCTGTGAGCAATACAACTGCGGTTACTCCCAAAGCGTAAATATCGCTGCCTGGAGAACAAAATCCTAAGCTAATCTGCTCTCGGGGAGCATATCCCAGTTTTCCGACAAGTGACATTTTACTAGTGAGCGATAGCCTGTCCAAGGCGGTACCTTCATGAATGTTAGCGATTTGCTTCCCTACACCAAAATCTATCAGTACAGGCATATCCTTGCCGTCAGGTAACATTATGTTTTCAGGAGAAATATCTCGATGAATAATGTTGTGTTGGTGTATATATTCCAACACAGGTAGTAGCTTTTTTAGCCAATCTATAATCTCTGGTTCAGAAAAAAGTTTTCCTTGTGTTTGGCGATCGCGTAACAAGTTCGAGTAAGTTTTGCCGTTGATAAATTCTTGAACCAAGAATAAACGACCATCACCTTCAAAACAAGCTAAAAAGCGAGGGATTTGGGGATGTTCTAAATGATGAAGAATTTTTGCTTCTCTTTTGAATAAAATTCGAGCTTTTTCGAGAAAATTCTCTCCTGCCGCAACAGGTGCAAATTCCTTAAGAACACAAGGTTCGTTGAAACGACGCGTGTCAAAGGCAAAGTACGTTCTTCCTAATCCGCCTTTTCCCAGAAGTTTTTGGACGGTATAGCGATTATCAATTAGAGTTCCACATTGAATTTCTGGTTTTACTAATGGTTGTTGAGACATATAATAACTGCACTCCTGAGATGTTTTCGATAGATAACCCCGTTTCTTTAAATTTAATATGTTTTCTTGTGTGATTAAATTACATAAAGTTAATATAGGGCTGCCTTTTGAGATTAATGCACTCTATAGGGCACCATTATGCTTATACAGTAAAGAAAGTAAGAATTCCTAAAACAAGCAACTGAACAGCGAAAAAAACTTTGTTTCTTTAACTTCTAGAAACAAATTCTTTACACAACGGCAAGCAGAAACTCTTTTTCTTTGCTCTAAGTGTTTTTAGCGTTATTACAAGTATAATTTAATAATAGATAGTTTTGCAAGAGATAAGCAGTCTATTGTTGCGTGCGAGATCCGCTGTTGTCATTTTGTGTCCCAGTCGTCGTATCGGTAACAGCAGATTTACGGATGAGCAGCACAGCAGGCTTTTGTTTGCTTTGATTCTCTAGAGGTCTGACTTTTTCTACTATTTCAATAAATTGGTTGTAATTAGGTGCTTTAGCCGTAGGGACGTACCCGGCATCTGCTACAATATCACCAGGAGCATCTTTCATTGCTTTTTCGATTTCAGCTTGTCTGTTGCGATCTACAGTTTGTCCAACTAATACAAGCCCTATAGGTATCCATCGACTGGTGTGTAAAACTCTAAATTTTGCTTGAGGAAAACTTTGGTGATAAAGGTTGAAATCATTCTCAGACATGGCTCCGGCATCAACACTTTTGTCACTTATCCACTGGAGTACAGTTTTAGGAGTTGACGCAAAACGGATTTGAGCAAGAGTTAAGCCATACAAATCGTACAAAGGAACATAATACCCAGCAGCAGATCCTATCTCTCCTAAAGCAACAGTCTTATTAGCTAAATCTGATATTTTTTTAATTGGGTCATTCTCTCGTACTATAAGTAAAGAACGTTGTCTATTACTCAATCCTTCCAAAGAGAACAATGGGGCGTACATAGCTTTGCTAATTGCGATCGCTGCTAAACCTGGAGGCGCAAATACTATGTCCCACTTTTTCCGTTGAATTTGCTCGATGGCTTGCAATTCGTTGTACGCAGGCTCTAACTCCACAACAGCTCCAGTTTGTGTTGCCATGTAGTCTTTGAAGCGCTCATACCTTTGTAAAGAAACTGCGCCTTCTCCATAACTGACTACCCCAATAGTCAGTTTCTCTCGGTTCTCAGTTTGTTTACCTGAAGTGCATCCTCCTGCTCCTAGTAAATTTATAAACACTAGTAACTGAATTAGCACAACCCGGCGCAAAGTCGTCTTTTTCATTGAGGTTAAAATACGGCAATAAATATATCGAACTAACTGGGATAAACTGGCAAAGTGAAGTGAAACCATGCTCCGCCATCAGGAGACGAGTCTACCCAAATTCGACCGTAGTGCCCTTGAATAATCCTTTGGCATAGGCATAAACCTATACCATATCCATCTACGGCTCCATCACGCTCCAAACGAAACCGGTTTTCAAAAATGCGCTCACGGTCATCTTCTGGGATGCCAGGGCCAGTATCGCCAATGCTAAATTGGACTTTTTGGGTAGTTCTGTGAAGTCCGCAGATAGTGATAATACCATTCTCTGGGGTGTATTTGATGGCATTATCCAATAAATTTATCAAAACTTGACGTATCCGTTCTGGATCCGCATAAACATAGGGTAAATCTTTAGGTATATCTTTTTTAATTGTTAAAGATTTCCGGGCGTATTGATCGCTTAATTCCTCAAGTATTTCCAAGCAAAGTTTACCTAATTGCGTTTTTTGCGGTTGAATGAGAAATTCTTGATTATACGTACGACCAACCTGCAACAAACCAGTAATCATTCGGTCAATTATCTTAGTTTGACTCCGGGCTTGTTTAAATAAATGCACTGCCATAGCAGGTGTCAAGCGGTCAAATTCCCCTTTTTCGAGATTATAGTTCGAGTCTAGGGTTTCTATAGCGATCGCCATCGCAGTGAGCGGATTACGAAGGTCATGGGCTAACATAGCAATGACTCGTTCTTTAAACTGTAGCTGCTCTTGAAGTTTTTCCTTTTCCTGTTTCAGGCGAAAAATTTCATCTGATAGCGTTATCACTTCCGCCGAGAGAGCGATTGAACTGAATAACGAACTTGGCTCCTTAAGACGGCCATTTTCTTCTTTATCTATACTCTCTTGCAAGCTACTGTGTAATTTTATGTAAGCTTCAGCAGAGGCTTGCCAATGAGGCCAACATTCTTTTAATTCAGCAATAATATGACTACCAGCCAGAACATGTCTCGGTTCAGGATGGATTTTGACTAAAGCTGGCGTTGCTACCAGTTTAAAGTGTTCCGCCAAATACGGTTGTTGCGCAACTTCAATAATTTGCAGTTCAAATTTGAATTCAGCCTCCAATTGTTTTAAGTAAGCCTGAATACCTTGTACTTGTTGTCGGGAATTCGGGCGACCATCAACAAAAAGTAACAATTGTAGGGGAGCTTCAAAATAAATAGGTTGCTCTGGAGAAACTTGCATGTAGTCTTGTTTCAGCACTCGTAACAAACCAACGACGCTTTAAAGAAAGTAAGCTTGACTAGCGGTTGCTCGTCTTAATGGACATTTTTTTGAATTTAATATCTATTTTAGATTTTTCATGCTCCTATCCCACAAGGTTTTTAGAATGAGATTCAACTTAACATGAGTTTTCCCCTCTAGTTTTGCATGACTGCTATCTCCGGAAGCGCTCAGTAGTCTAGAATCTAGATGCCATCTTCGCTTTAGAAAAATATAAACGTCAAGTCAAACTATATGCTTTATAAGCTGTTCGGCATCTAGTTTTACAGGGCAGTCTAAGGTAGCAAAGAGGTTCAGGCTCTAAATTATTAAATTTAGATGCGCATCAGCTTAGGACTTTAAATGACTGAGTACAGCAATTGCCGACTGAGTCTAAACCTGAGTGCAATCACATTAGATTTGTCGTAAAGCAATTGACAGTTCATTTTAAACTTTTCAGCTTTGATCACCAATTGGCTCAATAGGGAACCAACCGGTTGATAACAGTTGATACCCTAGCACGAACCGCAGAGCAGATGTGTCCAAACTTAGAAAGGGATTTAACTCACTCCTTCCCCTCAACCAGCGTTGTGGTGCTGGCTCATAAGTGACTTTCCTCATTGGCACAACTTCGCTCACAGAAAAGCTGCAAAAGCACTTTAACAAACGCGGATTTACGCCAAGTTTTTTCCAGTGGCTAACACTGGCGTTTCTCTTATGTTGCTATCTTTAAGCTTATCACTATCTAAGTCGTAAGCATCAGCAACAAAAGAACGTCTATGAAAACTATTGCTTCCCTCTTGAGACGGAACGTTAAACCAATTGACAGTAACACTCAACAGTACCAGGAAAAATCTAAAATAGAGAAGTCAATGTTTTAAAGCACTTTATTAGACTTGCTCAGATTGTTCTCAATGGTAGGCTGTTTTTACAGCCATCGGTTTTCCTCGGTTACTGAAGGCTACACAGTTTCCAAACCTATTGGAGATTGTTTGATTAAGCGTGTTTTGGAAACTACCGAATCCCAATATATTAACGTTTTTGAGTGATTAAGAGTGTTTCACTATAAAAGTCAATCTGTCGCATTAGTGAGTTTAACGGTTTTACTCACCTCACTAACAGCCTGTTCCAACAGCCAAGTCGCCAAAAATATTGAGCAGACTTTAGCCGCCGATCCTAGTTTAAAAGACAAGCCAGTTACCTTTGGCACTCAAGCGCCAAATACTAAACAAAACCAACCAACCACACAAACAGTTCAGTTACCATCTGATTTTCCTAAAGAAATCCCCTTATATCCTAATGCCACCTTGGAAGAAGTTACACCTTCTGGTGGCTCAGATAGTGGTGTATCAACTCGCTGGCAAAGTTCTGACCCCAGCAATTCAATTACTACTTTCTATCGCCAACAGTTTCAAGCAAATAACTGGCAGATTTTGCAGCAGCCACCTGATGACCAACAGGGATCTTTTGAAGCGCGGCGGAATAATTTACAGATAAAAGTTTCTATTCAACTGAAATCAGTTCCTAATTCTACCACAAATCAGCCACATACAATAACGGAACTTGTCATTGAACACATACCCAACACCACTCCAATAACCCAAACAACCCCAACTTCTAGCCCCCAAACAACTAACGAGACTGTTCCTTCTCAACCTAGTACTTCCCCATCTATTAGTGCATCACCACCAAACGATTCAACAACCCAAGCAACACCAACGCCCCCTATAAATACTGTTGAGAAGGAAAATACAGCTACACCTGGAAATCAGGAAATTACAGATCTTAATAAAGCACCACAAGCTCTTAGACAATACATACAAGACTTAGTCGCTAATGGTATTTTGCCTGTAGACTCAAATGCTGTTAAGAGTAATAACGCTACAAAAATTCAGTTTCAACCCGATAAAATTCTTACCCGTCAAGAATATGCTCGTTGGTTAGTTGCTGCAAATAATGCAATGTATGCTAACAACCCAGCTAAACAGATACGCTTAGCATCAGAAAGCTCTCAACCAGCTTTTAGTGACGTACCAAAAACAGATCCTAATTTTCCTGCAATTCAGGGTTTAGCTGAGGCGGGGTTAATTCCCAGCCCTTTATCTGGAAATTCTACAGCAGTTTTATTTCATAGCAATGCGCCCCTGACTCGTGAGCAGTTGATTTTGTGGAAAATACCCCTCGATACTCGTCAAGCTTTACCCTCAGCCAACTTAGATACAATCAAACAAACTTGGGGTTTCCAGGATGCAGCAAAAATCGATCCTCAAGCTTTACGAGCACTACTAGCAGATTTTCAGAATGGGGAAAAATCGAACATCCGCAGGGTGTTTGGTTACACAACACTTTTCCAACCCAAAAAAGCGGTGACTCGCGCTGAAGCGGCTGCTACTTTATGGTACTTCGGTACTCTAAACGAAGGGGTATCAGCTCAAGATGCCCTGAAGTTAAAGCGTTAGCCAAATTGATATAGCTAGTACCGCAAGGAGGAATTCAAAATTCTGTTAGGAATACAGCGTAGGCTTTCCAGAGATTTTGAATGGTATGCTTATTTACGCGGCGCTGTACTAGGTAATCAACACTAGGTAGTAGGTAATAAATTATTGTACCAATGATCTAGGATTGCTATATTGAATAGTTTTCTCAAAAACTTAAAATAATTTAATCATTAGTGAGAACACAATTTGGGTAAGATCACTTAATCAGAGTGGGTAAGCCAAGTTGTTAAGTTTTTAGCATCATTTTACAAAAAGGTTGCTCTACTTTAAGTAATTGCGATTATCAATATAACTTATTTTTCGCAAAAAATTCATAATCTGTATAAAATAATACTTGTGGTATCTGCTCCCTCTGTGTTTGTCAAAATTGCGCAAAAATAAAAAGACAGGACAAAGCAAACGTGAAAAAACAACTTTTAGGGGCAGGATTTTTGCTTCTTTCTTTAATGTCGCCACTCAAAGCCTCCGCTACAAATCCTGACCAATTGTATATATTTGGCGATAGTCTTTCTGATACTGGTAATACGTTTAATGTCACTGGAGGATTAACAGATCCAACAAAAGCGACGCCTCCAGATCCTCCTTTCTTTCAAGGACGTTTTTCAAATGGCCAAGTGTGGGTAGACTATGTTGGAGACCAGTTAGGATTAAGTCCTACTTTATTTAGTACCTTACAAACTAGGACAATTCCCACCCAAGGTATTAATTACGCCTTTGGAGGAGCTAGTTCGGGTAAGGGTAACCTTGTGGTTCCTAATGCACCTTTACCAGGAGTGCTGGAACAAGTTCAAGCGTTTGCACAACCCTTACTCACCAGCAATCAAAAAGCTGACCCCAAGGCTGTTTATGCTGTATGGGGAGGTGGAAACGATTTCTTGTTTAGCAACCTTAGTGATAGCAGTCAAATAGTAAAGAATATATTAGACTCAGTGACATTGCTAGCTCAGGTCGGCGCTAAAAATATTCTAGTATTTAACTTGCCGGATTTAGGTAAGATTCCTTTCGCATATGCAAGGGGCGTTTCAAGTCAATTAACAGTTCTAAGCACAAGCTATAATTCCTCACTAGCAACAGGTATAGCAAATTTAAGGACAAATCCAGCTTTCACTGGTGTTAATATCATTCCTGTGGATATTAATTCGTTATTTAATCGGGTAATAGCTTCTCCAGAAGAATTTGGCTTCAAAAATGTTACGACTCCTTGTGTGATAGGTGATTTAAATAATATTGCGTCTGTATGTAATAATCCAGATGATTATTTGTTTTATGATGCTGTTCATCCCACAACAAATGCTCATAAACTAATAGCTGCAACAGCACTCTGCTCAATTAAGTTCAAGACTATTCTTGGATTTTCGTCAGTACCGGATACGTTTAAGTGTGGTGGTTTTGGTACACTGGAAGTCTTCAAACCGAAGCGAAAACAGTACTACAATTTTCCAATCCCTAACTTTAACGGGGTTAGATGACATTTAGCATGTTCAGTTTTAAAAAATTGCTTACTCAGAAGCGATAGCGAATCGGTGCGGCGATCGCCAATTGTATTGATTTATTACAAATGTTTTTTCAGACAAAGTTTGAATAACTCAGCTATTCCTCCACACATATACCTCTGAGGCTGTTCTTAGAGTGTCCGAAATTGGACTAAAATAATCCCAGAAAGGTTAATACTAAACAAAGCCAAGCAAATGCCTAACACTGTTGCCGACGTAATGACTCGTGATCCGATTGTCGTTAAACCTGAAACTCCCTTAAATAAAGCCGTTCAAATTTTGGCAGAACGACATATCAGTGGGTTACCAGTTGTGGATGATGCTGGTAAATTAGTAGGTATTATTTCGGAAACAGACTTAATGTGGCAAGAAACAGGAGTCACTCCTCCGGCTTACATAATGTTTCTTGATAGTGTCATTTATTTAAAAAATCCCGCTGCTTACGAGCGTGACTTACATAAAGCTCTAGGACAAACAGTTGGGGAAGTTATGAGTAAAAACCCTATTATTACTATTTCCCCTGAAAAAACTGTCAAAGAAGCTGCGAAAATTATGCAAGACCACAAAGTTCATCGCTTACCAGTACTTGACAGCGAGGGCCAAGTTATTGGTATTCTCACTCGTGGTGACGTTATTCGCGTAATGGCAGCCAGTCAAGAGTAATTCTTGTTAAGTAGGTCGGTACAAATAAATCATCATTGGTTTGTAGTTGTGCTCTAGCGTACCCGCATGGCAACTACAAATGTTTTAAGCTGTTTTATAAAAGAATTCAGAATACAGGAGTCAGGAGTCAGAATACACCATCCCTTTATGGTTAGTGTATTAAGAAAAGTTTCAACCCCTATCTCAGGAACGAGTAGATGAGGTTTTTACCAATATTTATTCTTCTGACTCCTGAATTCTGACTCCTGAGTTCTTTTTGATAAAACTTTACCTAGTTGGTATTATTCTTGCCGACTTACTTAGTTGTTAATGGTTAGTAGAACAATTAACACTTAACAACTCATAAAATACCTTTACCTTTTTTAACAGAGCGAGATAAATAAATGAGCATTACCCCTGAGTCTGTGAAGCAATCGCTCAGTTCTGAAGATTTGGGCGATCGCTTTCGCGCAGTCAATCAAATACGCCAGTTAGATCCAGCCGATGGGTTTGAGTTGATTCAAAGTGCGATCAAGGATAGCAACGCTCGTGTACGGTACTCTGCTGTAAGTCAATTGGATACCTTGGGCGGACAAAATCTAGACTTATCGTTAGAGCTATTGCGAAACTTGCTTGATGATCCTGAGCCAGATGTACAAGCAGCAGCCGCAGACTGCTTAGGAGCTTTGAAGCTGGGTGCAGCCTTTGACGATTTACAAAAGCTCTATTTAACCAGTAAAGAGTGGTTGGTGAAATTTAGTATAGTCGCCACGCTAGGAGAATTGGGTGATCCACGAGGGTTTGAGTTACTTCAAGTAGCGCTTTCATCTGATAATGAATTGGTACAAACTGCAGCTATTAGTTCCCTAGGAGAATTAGGAGATCAACGAGCTATTCCCTTACTAGCTCCGTTCGCCACAAATCCAGACTGGCAGATTCGCTATCGGCTAGTACAATCTCTAACCAATTTAAATAGTATCGATGCCAAACCTATATTAGAGACTTTGGCAGATGATCAAGTAGAACCCGTAGCTAATGAAGCTAAAAAAGCTTTAGCTTCGTTGTCTGCTTAAAAATTGATGAACAGGGTGTAGGGTGTAGGGTGTGGAGAAAATATAAACCCACCCGCTCATAGGTGTGGTTTCAACCGTATTGTGATGAAAGAATTTTTGAGTGCAGCAATGCACTCGGCTTTAAACCGAACTTGGCAGGCGCTCTTTTTGAGCCTACACCCCACACCCGCCCCAAAGGGGCTTGGTTAATTTATATTTCTGTTTTCCTAGCCACCATAAACCTGTGTCCAAGTAGTAGCGACGAAAACGCCAAAAGCCGCGATCGCGAGCATCCCTTGAATCACATTCCCAACTAACGTACCTACCACAATTCCAATTCCTGCTTTAAAAGCTAGTGGTAAATTTCTTTTATAAATAAACTCGCCAATAATTGCTCCTAAAAGTGGTCCTAGTAACATTCCTAGCAATGGCCCACCAAAGGGTAAACTTGGTAATAATCCTAAAAATCCTACTAAAAAACCGACACCCGCGCCAATTTGTCCCCACTTACTGGCACCTGCTTGTTGTGCACCTAAATACCCAGCTAAAAAATCAATTCCTATACTCAGAAGTAAAACAATTGTTGTCACAATTAAGGGTATCTTGATCGCCACAAAAGAACCGCTAACAAATCCCCAAATAACGATCGCAAGTAATATTAAGCTGGTTCCAGGAATGGCTGGAACTACAGCACCAACAATACCCACAATCATTAGAGCTATCAGTAACCAGTAAAGAATTTGCATAAAGTTTATTTTGTCGTTATCCCGCCGTTCAAGGTAACAGCTAATTTATCAGCAATTCCCGCAATCCAGTTTTCGTCTTGTTTGGTGTAACTACGAGGAGCATTTGCTCCTAAAATTAGCACTCCTTTGTCACCAATAGGTTGACAAATGACCCCTTGAGTGTTATCCGGTAAATAATTAAACTCAATCCGACCTGGATAAACTTTCAAATCAACTAGATAAATTGGCTTTTGTTTTTCCAAGACACGGCTTAAAATTGGCCCTGGCACGACTTCAGACTGAACACCCAGAATACCCCGACGCAACAAAACTTTACCATTATAAAAAACGACAAGCGATCGCGTCACTGTATTTGTTAAAAGCAAATGTGATGCCCAAGCCAGTTCTGTTTTTACCAAGTCTGGCAAATCAGGATCAAGAACAAAGCCTTCCTCTCCAATTAATTCCACAGTATCAGGCAATCGCGGCTGAACCTGCTGCCAAATTAAGCCGGTTAAAATTAGGACTGCACTTAAGATAACACCCAGCGCATCTGCACGCGCTTGGGAATCTGTTATTTCTGGTGTTAGCAACCGGTTAAAGAGCAAAAGCACAGCGCCCAACCCTCCAACCGCAATGGGTAGACGCCGCAAAACGCGGTTAGTATCAGGTTTATTCATAAGTCAGAAGTCAGAACTCAGAACTCAGGAGTCAGGAGTCAGAAGTCAGAAGTCAGGAATCAGAAGCCAGATAATTTTTGTTGAATAAATTTACCTTTCTCCCCTGCTCTCCTGCTCCCCTGCTCCCCTGCTCCCCTGTTCCCCTGCTCCCTGCTACTCCTCTCCTGATTCAAGAATTCGTTGAAAGAGATAGCCTGTACCTCTTGCAGTTAGAATTAATTCTGGGTTACTGGGGTCGTCCTCTAACTTTGCTCGTAGCCGGGAGATGTGTACATCTACAACACGTGTATCTACGTGACGTTCTGGTGTATAACCCCAAACTTCTTGCAAAATTTCCGAACGAGAAAAAGCTTCTCCAGATCGGCTTACTAACAGTTCCAGCAAGCTAAATTCCATACCTGTTAAGCGAATGCGCTCATCGCCTTTGTAAACTTGCCGTTTGTTTGTGTCAATTTTGATATTTCCAACGTGGATGACTCCAGAGCTAGGAATACCAGAAGCACTGGTTTTGTCCACCCGGCGAAGTACTGAGCGAATACGGGCTTCTAGTTCTTTAGGTGAAAAGGGTTTAACGACGTAGTCATCAGCACCTAATTCTAAACCAGTAATACGATCCGCAACATCTCCCAAGGCTGTTAGCATAATAATTGGGACGTCTGATTCCTTACGTAGTTCTTGGCATACGCCATAGCCATCTAACTTTGGCATCATTACATCCAAAACAACTAAGTCAGGGTCAGCTTTACGAAAAGTATCTAAAGCTTCCTCACCATCTCCTGCTGTTACCACGTCATAGCCGATCATGGAAAGGCGCGTTTCTAAAATCCGGCGGATACTGGCTTCATCATCTACCACCAGAATTTTTTCTTTATGACTTTCCAATTTGTTTAACGCTCCTTAACTAAAATTTTTCATGATTAATTTTTACTACCATATTATTAAGATATCATTCCACCATTTCATTGGGAAAACCTGCATCTACGATTAATACTTGATTTCATTCTGTCTAAAAATTAAAGAAACATAAAGATTATTTAATAAGAAAAATAAATAATGGCAAAGCAGAAGACTTATTACGTTTGTAATGAATGTGGATCAGAATCTCCCCAATGGTTTGGAAAATGTCCAGCTTGCAACACTTACAATTCCTTAGAAGAACAAATTGCTATTCAGTCATCGACAGATGTACCAAGCCGGGGAGTTGGTAGTTGGCATTCTACACAGAGCAATGGCAAACCTCCCGCCAAACCGGCTAAGCCAAGAGCTTCGTTGACATTTGACCAAATTAGCGATCGCCAAGTGACTCGTTGGGAGTCGGGCTATGGAGAACTAGATCGAGTGCTTGGTGGAGGAGTGGTTCCTGGTTCTATGGTTCTGATTGGAGGAGACCCAGGAATAGGTAAATCTACTCTATTGTTACAAGTATCTAACCAACTAGCACAAAGATATCGTATCTTGTACGTTTCTGGAGAAGAGTCAGGACAACAAGTAAAATTAAGAGCTTTACGCTTGGGAGTAGGCAAATCTTTAAATCTACTGACGAATGGAACTGCCGAAGTAGTAGAAAAGACTCAGCAAGTAGTGGAAGGTGTAGCTGAAGGTGTGGGGGCAGATTTATACGTATTGCCAGAAACAGATTTGGAAGAAATTATACGGGAAATTGATTCCCTCAAACCAAATGTGGCAGTTATTGATAGTATCCAAACAATTTTCTTTCCGTCGCTGACTTCTGCACCTGGTTCCGTAGCACAGGTACGAGAATGTACCGCAGCTTTGATGAAGGTGGCAAAGCACGAGGATATTACAATGCTAATTGTGGGGCACGTGACGAAAGAAGGCGCGATCGCAGGACCAAAAGTGTTAGAACATTTGGTTGATACAGTGCTGTATTTTGAGGGCGATCGCTTTGCATCCCATCGTTTATTACGGACAGTCAAAAACCGTTTTGGCGCAACTCACGAAATCGGCATTTTTGAAATGGTCGATAATGGATTGCGAGAGGTACCTAATCCCTCGGAGCTATTTTTAGGCAATAGAGACGATCCAGCTCCTGGTACTGCTATCGTAGTCGCTTGCGAAGGCACTCGTCCGATTGTTGTTGAGTTGCAAGCTTTAGTAAGTCCCACTAGCTATGCTTCTCCTCGTCGTTCTACAACTGGCGTGGACTACAACCGCTTAGTTCAAATTCTTGCAGTTCTAGAAAAACGAGTGGGAGTTCCTATGTCGAAGTTGGATTCTTACGTGGCTTCAGCAGGGGGGTTAAATGTAGAAGAACCAGCAGTGGATTTAGGAGTCGCGATCGCAGTCGTCGCTAGTTTTAGAGATCGGATTGTAGATCCTGGTACTGTCTTAATCGGAGAAGTTGGTTTAGGAGGACAAGTGCGTTCAGTATCGCAAATGGAACTGCGGCTAAAAGAAGCAGCAAAATTGGGATTTAAACGAGCGATCGTACCTAAAGGACAAAAATATCCTGAGTTGGATCTTGAGATTTTGCCTGTGTCTAAAGTTATAGACGCGATTATCGCAGCAATTCCGCACCAAAGCATTGAAGCTAGCGACTTAGAACTCGACGACGACGACGACGATGAGTAGTTCGTAGTTGCGCTAAAGCGCAAAATACGGTAAAATTACAATCCTTTCTTGTTGCTCCCTTACAATACCAAGCGAGCAAGATGCTCGCACTACTGCTCAACCAAAAAGAGCGCGTGTCCATTCACATCCTTAACTAAACACCCTTGGCGGTAAGGAGCCCATTCATCTGTAAATTTTACAACCCCCGACGAAACAACCTCGACGTTGTTCTCTCGCAGCAAATCCACCCCTTGCTCAATGTCCTCTACAACTAGCTCAAGTTCAACGTTTGTAATATCAGCACTGTTCCAGTCATGTGGTATTAGACGACCATTTTCAGGAACTATATAATCCAGCAGTTCAATACCTAAACTGGGTTTAATCGGTCGTAGTGGTGTTACTCGAACTTTAGCTTCTGATAAACCATCCAGGTGAGCTTGTGTTTCACCATGGTTTAGACTAGCTTGCTTAACTTCCATTCCTAGAAGGTCATGGTAAAATTTTAAGCTATCCTCAGTGTTAGCAACGGCGATCGCACTATGATCAATGCCGAGAAACAACCGATCATCATTATTGCGGTGCCACTTGTCTCCCCCCTTATCCGGTGGAAACCAGATAAGTTCTAAATTGTGACGATCAGGATCTTTGAATTTGAAGGCTCGTACACCGGCAGAGGCTTCATTATCAGGTGGTATTGTTTGCGGCTGTGTAGAAATAGGGTCGATTGGAAATGATTGCAATCGCGTATATGCGTGATCCATATCACTGACAACAATCGCGATATGTTGAAACCAGAGATCGTTGCTTTGTGAATCTTTTGGGATAAGCCTTCCCTTAATATTGAGATATTCTATTAGCCTGATCAGTTCATTTCCAAGCAGCAAGGTAACAATCCGAATTTTTGCACCAGGAAGTCCTTCAACTTCGCCGTAATTTTGTCCTTCAAATATTAGATCTGAAACAGTTTTACAATCAAATGCTTGGGTATAGAAATTCTTGGCTTGATCTGCGCTCGTTACAGTTAATCTAATAGCTTGAATTTTTTGTACTTGTATCATCGTAAACTTTGGTGTTTCCTCCTACCCAATAGCCTACTTGCGGACGAAATGCTTTGCCATCCTTATCGTACCAGTGCTCATCAGCGTGATAGCGTTCCTTTTGGTAAACTTCTAACGCGCTCCAGTTTTCTTTTTCTCTAGGGAGAAAGCTACCTCGCTCTAACACCAAAATTTTTTTACCCGTAGGAGCTAGCCGATGTGCTAATGTTCCTCCACCTGCTCCCGTACCGATAATTATGACGTCGTAGTGTTCAGTAATCTTCATCTGCAATTGATTAATTGCTTCTTCGATACTGAATTTAGAATTTAATTCCTGCTATAACTTCTTTCTAAAGGAGTAAGTCGGTGCGTTTCACTGTTCCCCTTTATTTATGAGCCGCCGCGTTTTTGAGCAATGCGTCGATGATTTCAACATTTGCTTCAGGAAAAGTAAAATCTTTTAGTTCATCTAAATTCACCCAGCGAACTTCATCGCATTCTAGTGGTTGGGGGATACCTGTTAGATGGCAACAGTAATGCACTGTGAGGGTAACGCGTAAATGAGGGTAGGTGTGGTCTACAGTTATTAGATGCTCACCGACTTCAATTTCTATTCCTAGCTCTTCTTTGATTTCACGTTTAATACACTCTTGGACGGTTTCACCTAACTCAACTTTACCTCCTGGGAATTCCCACAAACCGCCCATAGCTCCTTTCTGATGACGGCGATCAATCAAAATTTGCCCTTGGTTATTCCGAATTACAGCAACGCCAATAATTTTATGGGGTGGAACAGAAGAGGTTTCGTGCATGGAGTGTCAGAAAAATGGTGGGTGATTCGTTGTTGCGCCTAAAAGCGACAAAACTCGACATACCAGATTACCATATGCCGAGTTTGTATTTATTGATTTTTTTCGTCTTAACTTTAACCAGGGGTAAATCCAACGAGTTGAAAGCGTTACCAGCACATTTCGAATCACTCGTTCGTTTCCGAGTTGTTGGTTGTTTCAGTCCCTTGAAGCGCCATTTCAAAATTCATTCTTTGTTCAGCGTTTCTTAAGAAGTAGCCACTAATCATCGCGGAAGCGAGAAGTCGACCAAGGTTTTCTCTATTGGTAGTGATGCTAACGTTAAAGTGTTCTGATGGCAGATTTCCCAACAGACCCATGATATTATGTTCCATGACTTGAAAAACTTCGTGAGAACTGGGTCTAGATAACTGGGTAATTGTCTCTGGGCTTAGAGATTTAACATATTGCCACAAAAAGTTAGGATTTTCTGACTCGCTATTAAAAAATTCTGAGACTCTATGAGATGGGTTGTTCACGTTACCTGCTCCTAAAGTATTTTGTAAAGTTTAAAGCTGCTCAAGAGGCTTGTTTGTTTCGTGTAAAAATGTAAATACGTCAAGCGTGGTTGACTGGATTAGATGTTTTGATTTCCTATAAAGTAATGTAACAGTCTGGGCCTAAGTCTAAGGTGGGTGTAACCGTACCTCAGAAGACCGTGTTTTCTCGCCTGATTGGTTAATGATTGGTGGTCAATAGACCACTAATCATTCATAACCTAAAATTACTTAACTTGCCAAATATTCATCTATCCCAGCTTTGGATTTACGAAGTTTTGACAAAGCCTCTCGTTCGATTTGCCGCACTCGTTCACGGCTAATATTTAAAATTTCGCCAATCCTTGCCAAAGTAAGTGCTTGCCCATCAATTAAACCAAAGCGCAAGGATATAACTTCTTTTTGTTGTGAAGTCAGTTGTGCCATTAGGCAGTCTAAGTCGTAAGATAAAGCTGACTGCGTAACGAACTGTTCTGGAGAAGCTGTTTCATCTTCTAACATCTCTCCCAGCTCGGTGTCATAGTTATCTCCTAGTCGCAAATCTAGGGATAGGGGTACACGAGCTTTTTCTAAATACTCTCTTACCTGCTTTGGAGTTAGTTCTAATTCTTTGCCTAATTCCGACGCTGTAGGTGCACGCCCTAGCTGTTGCGATAATTGCCGCTGTGCCTTTTTGATCTTATTTAATTTTTCTGTTATGTGAATAGGTAGGCGGATGGTGCGACCTTTTTCAGCGATCGCGCGGGTAATGGCTTGGCGAATCCACCAATAAGCGTAAGTCGAAAATCTGTAGCCTTTGGTAGGGTCAAACTTTTCCACGCCCCGTTGCATCCCAATACTACCTTCTTGGATTAAGTCGAGTAAATCAACGTTCCGCTTAATGTATTTTTTCGCAACTGACACAACCAGACGCAAATTTGCTTCTACCATTCTGCGCTTGGCAATTTCACCTTCTGCGATCGCGTCGTTTAACTCGGCTATTTCTAGGTGTGTTTCTTCCGCCCACTCTCTTGTAGTTGGTTCACGACCTAATTGATTAGTAAGATACTCCCTCACTTCATACAAGCTAGTTGCACGCTGCACCTGTTTGCCATAGAAAATTTCTTCTTCGTGGGTTAGGAGTGGCACACGGCCAATCTCACGCAGATAAGTCCGCACTAAGTCTGTGGCTGTCTGAGCGGTCTTCATGGCGCTACTCTTTGGTAATGATGGGTTGTGTACTTATGGTCTTTTACTGATAGATGCTTTTTTGGGGTGCTACCCATTTGGACTTTTACAGCTTCAGCATCCCTACAAATTAAGGGTTAGAGCTTAACTGTCATTACGTTTTATCCTTGAATGCTTGAAACTACAGCTTTTTCTACTTTTGCCTCTAGTATCTACGATTAGATAATGAGTATTCATTCAAACACTTTTTCTATAGTTACATTATTTATTTATTTCTCATTTTAACATTTATAAAAATTTATGGACCATCTGGCGGATTTTTATTTTGTATATTTTTCTGAGCATTTTAGGGTAACTATTTACCGAAACCTCATTGATTAAGAAATATCAGCAGATAACAGTCAGAATTTTTCTGAGAATTGTTATGGTAATTTAACTCTTTCTAAGATTATTTTATCAGTGTGATAAGAGATAATTAATTTACCGAAACTAGGGGGTAGGGGTAGGGGGTAGAGCAATAGCTCTACCTAATCGACAAATTATGTTTAACCGAACCGTATTGCTCTATAAGACCTTTCTATGGGGCTTCATAAAGCGTAATCTTGGATAGCTCTTACATCCAGGGTTGTATTTTGCAAAGAACGGATGGCAGCTACAGTGGCTTTTGCTCCAGCAATGGTAGTAACAATGGGAATTTTGTAAGTTAGAGCTGTACGGCGGATAAGTCTTGCATCACTTTGGGCTTCTTCTCCAGAAGGTGTGTTGATAATTAGCTGAATTTTATGATTTTTTATGGCATCTAAGACGTTTGGGCGACCTTCATGAAGTTTGAGCACTAATTGAACATCTAATCCTTGTTGTTGCAGAAAAGAACGCGTACCATCGGTAGCCATAACAGAGAAGCCTAAATCCATAAATTCCTTCACCACAGGAACCGCAGCAGCTTTGTCCCGATTATTCATCGACACAAACACTGTTCCTTCTAAAGGTAAACGCTCACCAGCACCCAGTTCTGCTTTAGCAAAGGCACGTCCGAAGTCATTGTCAATCCCCATAACTTCACCAGTGGAGCGCATTTCTGGACCAAGAATTGTGTCTGTACCAGGAAATTTGCTAAAAGGTAATACGGCCTCTTTTACGGCAATATGAGAAGGTATAACTTCTTGGGTAAAGCCTATACTTTCCAAAGTTTCACCTGCCATAATCCGCGATGCAATTTTCGCAAGTGGTACACCTGTTGCTTTAGAAACAAAAGGTACTGTGCGAGAGGCGCGGGGGTTGGCTTCTAAAATGTAAACTTGAGCATTGGTATCGAGCGGACAGGCATTATCTGCTCCCCAATCATCGGTTCCATCTGTCGTTTTGACAGCAAACTGAATATTCATCAGTCCTACAACATTAAGCGCCTGCGCTAATTCGACTGTCCAAGTGCGAATTTGATTGAGAACCGTTGGTGATAAGGAAATTGAAGGCAAAGAACAAGCTGAGTCTCCTGAGTGAATACCGGCCTGTTCAATGTGTTCCATGATGCCACCAATCACTACGCGCCCAGTGTGGTCGGCGATCGCGTCTACATCGACTTCAATAGCATTTTCTAAAAACTTATCAATCAAAATCGGATGATCTGGTTCGACTTGTACAGCAAATGTCATGTACCGTTCTAACTCAGCATCGGAGTAGACGATTTCCATCGCCCGTCCGCCTAAAACATAGCTAGGACGCACAACGACGGGATAACCAATACGTTTAGCCACAACCAACGCATCTTCGTAGGTTCGGGCAATACCATTTGGCGGCTGGGCAATATTTAACTGTTGAAGAATTTTCTCAAACCGCTCTCGATCTTCAGCTATATCTATAGAATCCGGAGATGTACCCCAAATTTTGACTGTAGGATAGGTTTCTGGTCTTTGATCTAGAAAGTTTTGTAATGGCATTGCCAGCTTTAGCGGGGTTTGCCCACCAAACTGCACAATGATTCCAACAGGGTTTTCTGCCTCGATGATGTTTAAAACATCTTCCTTGGTCAACGGTTCAAAATAAAGGCGATCGCTGGTGTCGTAATCTGTAGAAACTGTCTCTGGATTAGAGTTGACCATAATTGTCTCGTACCCAGCTTCTCTCAGAGCATAGGCAGCGTGACAGCAACAATAGTCAAATTCTATTCCCTGACCAATCCGGTTTGGACCACCTCCTAGAATCATCACTTTCGACTTAGTTGTTGGCATCACCTCTGTTTCTTCTTCGTAGGTAGAGTAGTGATAAGGGGTAAATGCTTCAAACTCAGCCGCGCAAGTATCTACAGTTTTATAAACTGGAACGACACCCAGTTGTTTACGGTGTTCCCGTACTTCGTCCTCAGTGGTTTTGGTTGCAAAGGCAATTTGGCGATCGCTAAAACCTTGCCGTTTTACTGCATACATCTGGGCTTTTGTCAATTGCTGTAATGGTGTCCGCTTTAAGAATTTCTCAGCATCCAGCAGTTGCTGCAACTTATCTAGAAACCACGGGTCAATACCTGTTAACTCGTAGATTTCCTCAACACTCATCCCTATCTGCATGGCGTGCCGTACAGCAAATATCCTCTCAGGGTTTGGTGTCCGCAAATGGGCACGAATTTGATCACCACTGGGTAATTTTTCTTTGCTATCACAACCCCAGCCAGCGCGTCCAGTTTCTAGGGAACGTAAAGCTTTTTGGAAAGACTCGTTGAATGTCCGCCCAATTGCCATTGCTTCGCCTACTGACTTCATTTGTGTTGTTAGCACTGGTTCAGCGCCAGGGAACTTTTCAAAAGCAAAGCGGGGGATTTTTGTTACGACATAATCAATCGTCGGCTCAAATGAAGCTGGAGTTTTTTTAGTGATATCGTTGTTGATCTCATTTAATGTGTAACCAACAGCTAGCTTTGCCGCCATTTTTGCAATGGGGAAACCTGTCGCCTTAGAAGCTAAAGCCGAACTACGGGAAACGCGAGGGTTCATTTCAATGACGATCGCGTCCCCATTTACAGGGTTGATAGCAAACTGAATATTAGAACCACCAGTTTCCACCCCAATCTCGCGAATGATTTTAATTGCCATATCGCGCAGGCGTTGGTATTCTTTGTCTGTGAGGGTTTGGGCTGGGGCGACTGTGATCGAATCTCCGGTATGTATACCCATCGGATCGAGATTCTCGATAGAACAGATAATCACAACGTTATCTGCCAAATCTCGCATAACTTCCAGTTCGTACTCTTTCCAACCAAGTAGAGATTGGTCGATAAGAATTTGTGATACAGGACTAGCATCTAATCCTGCTTGTGCCATTTCTGCAAATTCTTCTTCATTATATGAAATACCGCCGCCAGTCCCCCCCATAGTGAAAGCTGGACGAATGATTAGGGGATAGGTACCAATACGTTGGGCGATCGCCTTTGCTTCTTCTATAGACGAGGCTGTACCACTAGGACACAGATTTACCCCTATACGCGTCATCGCTTCGTTAAAAAGTTTTCTGTCTTCAGCTTTCTCAATCGCTGGCAGCTTAGCACCAATCAACTCTACTCCATACTTTTCTAACGCCCCATTTTTTGCTAAAGCCACAGCAATGTTCAGGGCAGTTTGTCCTCCCATTGTTGGAAGTAGGGCATCAGGACGTTCTTTGACAATAACTTTTTCTACTAATTCTGGTGTTAGTGGCTCAATATAAGTCCGATCAGCCGTTTCGGGGTCGGTCATAATTGTAGCGGGGTTAGAGTTGACTAACACCACCTCATAACCTTCTTCTCGCAACGCTTTACAAGCTTGGGTACCAGAATAGTCAAATTCACAGGCTTGTCCAATCACTATTGGACCAGACCCTAGCAGCAGGATCTTCCTGATATCTTCACGGCGTGGCATAGTTGTTGTTTTGGAGTAACAGAATAGAAATCCTGTTTATTTTAAGGGTCTTTACCTATTCATCATGACATTTATCGGTAAGTTTTCTAGGTTTGATGACACACTAGGCTTTGGAATATGTTCCCGTTGTGGCTTGTCAAATGAGGAATAATGGGTAAAAAGCTATAAACACCGCATATTGGGGTGTATTTGACATGGATGAAAACCGCTATAAGCTTGATGCAATTTTATAATTTTAAATATAAAATTGTTTTTTTATTTACTCAATATATTAAAATTTTGTAGATTTTTTATAAAATATTGTCAACTAAACTCGTTCGGTTACAACAACTTATCATTTATTTATCTAGCGTTAAATTCTGTATAAATTCTTTAGACTTTTCTGTAGAAATTTCAGATTTTTGCTAAAAAATCGGCACATTTTGATACCCCGAATACTATAGGCATTTGGCCTAAAACTACTCGCAGAATCTCACATGTGTTTATAAAGTAGTCAGGAGGAGCCACTGTACTCTTACGGGTTTCCTGGCTTAAAGCAGGTGGTGTTCAGAATTCAGGAGTCAGAATGATTATTGGTTTAAAACTTCGTCTCTTATGGAAGAGATAGGGTTTAAAATTTTTTGTTTAAAAACCCATCCATCAGGTGATAGTATATTCTGACTCCTGACTCCTGAATTCTTTTTTATTTGAAAAACAAAAAATGGCAGAAAGATAAACTGTATTTCTTTCTACCATTTTTTTTGTTAGATTTAGCACAATAGCCAGTCTAATTTTTTATTTAGAATGACTACTCTCAATGATGGGCTTATCAATTTTAAGCAGCTTAAACAAAATCAAGTGTTAAGCTGTCCTTAGCAAGAAAATGACTCAAATGGTAAGCTCTTTCCTCAGTTTTTAGGAGAATTTTTTCGTACAAATACCGTGTACCTCTGTCACCTAAACTCTCTGCTTGAGCAGCTTGGCGGCGAATTAAGCTAATAACTGCTTGCTCTGCCTTGAGATCATTTTCTACCATTTGGCGACAAGAATATACACCGTCTTTTTCTTCCTCAAAACAGCATAATTCTGCTAATTTGCTGAAAGTAGCAACTGGTACACCACCTAACCCATCTAGGCGTTCTCCAATCTCATGGATGTGTTCTTGTACTTCTTTGTAGCTTTCGTTGAAGAATTCATGTAATGAGTAGAATTCAGCACCTTCAACAACAAAATGATGTTTTTGGTATTGTAAGTATAATGCTTGAAAACTAGCTAAAACAACATTAAACCCTTCGCATACTGGTGCAGTTACGGTGTTATCAAGCAATACAGGATTATCATAAACTTGACCAAAATTTCGTAACAAAGTTTGCATTTCAGACATTATTTTCCACGCTCCGTAAGAGTTATAGTCGTCAACTGCTGAATCTCTACATTTTAACACTCTTCAGATGAAAGCAATCTTTATTAAGAGCAAAAGTTTTTGACCATCTTACTAAAGAAAACAAAATTTCTAACATTTATATAAAGTTTTATATTTATTTAACCACTTGGCGTTGACGTATTTTTCGTTTTCATAGCGTATTAATTTTTTTACTACTTCAAAACATATATTGTTATTGCATCTTCCACTACACTCTTGTGGTCAAAATTAAAGCTGTAGCTTACGGAACCACGGATGATACCTTAAAAAGCGCCGAAGATAGCCCCCTGCCGTACTTATCCGAAGAATTTCCTAGAAACACACTTAATACTATTTGTCAATAAGTAAATCTTCACAGATTATTTTTTGACATTATTGAGAATATTTAGCGTTTAAGCTATCCTATAGATAAACTTGCTTCTGAGCAATCAGAAAGTTAGAGCGTGATAATACTGCGATATTTTTGCACTTCTAGGGGTAATTATTTTGAATACTTCGTTTCCACAAGCACAGGTACAACAGATTGTTGAGGTAAATTGGGCAGATCGTTGGCAGGTTTATCAGCGCTTGCAAGAACTAGATATTCGATGTTCATGTGGTAGTAACCAACCATTAACAGTTGAGATCAGCAATTCAACTGTAGCGATTCAACTTTGGAGTGTTCTGCGGCAATTAACAACCCCTCGTCAAGACTTGATACGGAACCTTGAACAATGCTGGCGGAATAGCTAAGGGTATGGTGCTATCTGTTGATAGTTGAGCAGAAGAAAATGCGAAAACTAGCCTAATAGCACTGCATGATACAAGTCTTTTGTTAAAAAAAATTTACAATTTTTAGTGCGAGATTGTTGGTATTAGCTAAAAATAGGGCATAGGGCAAAAAAATGAGTAAATCTTACAAGGCTGAAGTCTCAGAGTTTTGCGTTGAAGGACAATTGATCGATTTTGTTATTAAAGATGGCTATAAGCTTAAAGGTTTAGTTTTAGCAACTGCTGAGGGTGAATTTTACGTTAAACTCGCTAAACATTTACGAGTTGCGTTTGATTTGCGCACACCGCCAGGGACTTCACTACAAGTGATAGGTGAAAAAAAGGAGAATCCAACGACGGGTGAAGTTAAACTGATAGCTGAAAAGGTGATGGCTGCTCGACGCGAGTCGGCTCTAGAAAATTCCTCAAATACCTCTTCCTTGATGCCTCACGGCTCTGATGTTTCTGTCTCTTCTTCAAGTAGGGTTAAAGAAAAACCAACAAAATCAACTATTTTGGTATGTCAAAAATCTGATTGTATAAAACGTGGTGCTCAAGATGTTTGTCAGGCGTTACAAGCAGAGTTAAGCGATCGCAATTTGAATTCCCAGGTAAATATCAAAGCTACTGGTTGTATGAAAAATTGCAAAGCTGGACCAAACCTAGTTATGCCAGATAAGACACGTTATAGCCGTTTGGCGACGAAGCAAGTCCCAGGACTCATAAACAAACATTTTAGCGATAAGAGCCCCCAGGAAAAGCAAGGGTTGCAAGTACTGCAAAAAAGTTCACCGTAATGATGACTTGATAAGAGCTTTATTCTTAAATTGAGAAAGATCTGCAAATATTGTGGAATTAATATAGTTCTTTGATCTACAGAAGAGGCTGAAATGATATTTGTGAACTACCCCATGCGCTTTCGTGCTGGGGTAGTTCATGTGTGAGAAGTTAGTGCAAGTTTTTAATGTGGGTTCGTCTCTGTGCGTAAGCACGGAGGGGGTCAAATCGAACTAAAAGCTATGCTACTCCCCCAATAATTCTGTGCCAAATAAATACAGCAATGATTGCACCCAAAACAGCTATCAAAATGCCGGGAATACTGAAAGTAGTAGCCGTAAATGTTAGTTTTCCCGTCGTTAGTAAAGTAGCTAAACTTCCACCAACAAAGGCTCCAACAATACCAAGCAGCAAAGTGCCCAAAATTCCTCCCCCACCTCTAGCTGCTGGATCAATTGCCTTTGCGATCGCACCAGCAATTAGACCTAACAAAATCCAAGCAAGAAGATTCATTGGTTTGCTTCCTTAAGCATGCGTTTTATAAAAACTAGCCTAGCAGGTTTGACCAATTTTTATCATCTACCATCAGAGATAATCTAACAAATCATAATAATTGTTTAACTATTTTTATTATCTTTAAATCACGGCAATACATTCAATCTCTACCAAAACATTCTTAGGCAAACGTGACACTTCAACACACGCACGCGCTGGAGCTATATCTTCGCTAAAATATTTAGCATAAACCATATTCATCGCAGCAAAATCATTCATATCAGCTAGGAAAACAGTTGTTTTTACTACATTCTGAAAAGTTGCCCCAGCTTCAGTTAGAATCGCCTCTAAATTTTCCATAACTTGCTGAGTCTGCTTGGTAACATCACCTTCCCCAACAATCACCCCTTGGCTTGGGTGGAGAGGAATTTGCCCAGCAATAAAAATCATCTCACCAGAGGCGGCGATCGCTTGATTATAAGGTCCAACTGGTGCAGGTGCTTTATCAGTACGAATAACTTTTCGATTCATGCTTCTTCCTTTACGTTTTATGTTTTAATCTAACTTTGGACGTATCCCATAATGCTGATACCGCCAATAATCCCGCAGAATTTTATCATGGTCAAAACACAAATTACTAGGTACAGACCAAGGCTCAAAAATGCCTATGCTTTTTGCATCGTCCCCCGCCTGTGGCTGACCTTTTGCTATTGCTAAAAACACTATACTGATAATGTGCTGACGAGGATCCCTATTTGGGTCAGAATAAACGTGAAATTGCTCAATTAATTCAACTTGCAACCCTGTTTCTTCTAGAGCTTCTCGCTGCGCTGCTACTTCAACAGATTCTCCATAATCTACAAAACCACCAGGAATAGCCCAACCAAAAGGCGGGTTATGTCGTTCAATTAACACTATTGGTCGATGAGGATGATCGACCAGTTCGATGATGATATCAACTGTTGGCGTAGGATTTCGGTGACTCATACAATTGTGACAATTGAAAATTTTAGATTCTAGACGTCTTAGCGTCGCTTACCGTAAGGTAGCACGTAAGGGAATGTTGGATTATTGACCCAAAGCCGTCGAATAGTCCAAGACTAGAATCTAAAATTGTAAATCAATTGACCGTATGGGATAGATTTCGATTACATTAGTTTTCTGGTATAGCTCAAATTACTTATGCCTTTTCCCAGATCTAGCGGTGTTTTAGTACACCCCACCTCTTTTCCCAGCCGATTTGGTATTGGGGATTTAGGCTTAGAAGCCTATCGCTTTATTGATTTTCTCAGAGACAGCTATCAGCAATATTGGCAAGTCCTACCTATAGGACCAACTGGATATGGCAATTCTCCTTATGCTTCATATTCAGCAATGGCTGGAAACCCTTTGCTAATTAGTCCAGAAAAACTTCAGGAACAAGGTTTACTGACTGATGAGGACTTTGCTGATTTACCAGAATTTCCTGAGGGAAAGGTAGATTTTGACTTGGTTGTGCGAACCAAAATTCCGCTATTGAAAAAAGCCTACAAAAATTTTCAGGAAAATGCCAATCAGTTACAGCAAACTGAATTTGCCGGTTTTTGTGATAGCAAAGCTTATTGGCTAGATGATTTTGCGTTATTCATGGCTCTGAAAGATACTCATGAGAGTACAAGTTGGTCTACTTGGGAGCCAGAACTTGTTAAGCGCATACCAGAAGCATTAGAGAAAGCAAAAGAGCAACTTGCTCATGAGATTGCTTATCACAAGTTCATCCAATATGAATTTTTCAGACAATGGTCGCAACTAAAAAACTATGCGAACATGAGCGGTATTCATATCGTTGGCGATATTCCCATATATGTAGCTCACGATAGTGCCGATGTATGGTCAAACCCTGATATATTTTGCCTTGATGAAGAAACAGGGGAACCAGCATTGATGGCAGGAGTTCCACCAGATTACTTTAGCGCAACTGGTCAGTTGTGGGGTAATCCAGTTTATAACTGGGAGGAATTACAAAAGCAAGACTTTAAGTGGTGGATTGGGCGTTTTGAGGCAATGCTCGATTATATAGATGTGATTCGCATTGACCACTTCCGTGGGTTTGAAACTTACTGGGCTGTTAAAAAAGGCGAACAAACGGCTATTAATGGTGAGTGGATCAAAGCTCCAGGTGAACAGTTGTTTGAGGCAATCAAGTCAAAATTGGGCAAGTTACCAGTGATGGCGGAAGATTTGGGAGAAATTACGCCAGATGTAATTGCTTTGCGAGACAAGTTTGAGTTTCCAGGGATGAAAATTTTGCAGTTCGCATTTGGTTCTGATCCTGGAAACCCGTTTTTACCCTTCAATTATGAGCGTAACTTTATTGTCTACACTGGGACACACGACAACGATACAAGTGTAGGCTGGTTTAATAAAGCTTCCGATTATGAGAAGGAAAACTTGCTCCTTTATTTGGGTTGTGTAAGTCCTGAGGGTATCCATTGGGATTTTATTCGTTTGGCATTGAGTTCTGTAGCTAATCAGGCAATTATTCCATTGCAAGATCTTTTAGGATTAGATACTGAAGCACGAATGAATTTCCCAAGCAAAGCTGATGGTAACTGGGGTTGGTCTTATCAAGCAAATGCTTTGACGAAGGAATTAAGCGATCGCCTAAAAACTCTTACTGCACTTTATGGGCGTGCTCCTCAACAAAAATAGTTAGCAAAGGAGTCAGAAGTCAGGAGTCAGGAGTCAGAATACAAAATCAACTGGATGGGATTTTAACTCCATCTAGTTGTAGATGACGGGCTATGTTTTAAGCTGGGAAACCCTCACAACGTGCTGGCTTCTCCTGAATCCTGAATTCTGAATTCTGACTCCTTGTTAAAATCCCGACCTATTATTTGCTGCGATTGTCAGCTCTTTCATTTTCCCTGATTCACCCATTTGCTTAGCTTGTTCTTTGTTGACGCTTACTAAGACACCGCCAGCGTTACCAGCTCTTACAGTTAATTGTTCTTGAGCTTTCCATGTTAGATGAGTTCCCTCTGGTAACTCACCTTCATACTTTACTTTCCCATCAGCTACTACCCGAATCCACGACTTCTCTTTTACAGTCACACTAATTTGAACTTGCTCAGCATGATTGCTATTCGTAAGTGTGTATTTATCAAGTTGAATATTTTCAGGCTGTAGCTTTGATGTGCTTTTTGATTGTAATAGAGTTTCTTTTAGTGGTAATTGATAGCTTTGACTATTAGTCGTTTGCCAAGTCGCATTATCCAAAAATCGAGATAAGCCACTGACAGAGCAGATAATCAAAAATATATAAAGTAGATAAAGATGAAAAGGACGTAATTGACCTAGGGACGATCTTCTCCAAGCACTTCCAACAGTTACTGGAGCGGCCCCGATAGGAAAGGTACTGCCAAATTCTGCACCATTAAAACCTAGTGCATCGGCAAATTGTCTTATTAAACCTTGAATATAGATTGGTTCTGGAAGTTCTTCTAAATTACCTTCTTCAATTGCCTGCAACAATCTTCGGGGGATCTTAGTCAAGATAACCATCTGTTCTAATGATAACCCCTGCTCTAAGCGCGCGGTCAAAAGCTGAGTACCAATTTCTCCTAATTTTTCGGCTTGCTGTTCCTCTAAAGAAGGAGTTGGCTTATGCTTATCCTTCTGAATTCGCCACCTCATGTCTGGTTACACTCCTTAGTGAGCTGAGTCTCTGACAGGAATCTGTTTTATCAAACAGAATTCAGAAGTCAGGAGACAGGAGTCAGAATAAATGTTGGTAAAAACCTCGCCTGCGAGTGGACGAGACAGGGTTTGAAACTTTTCTTAAAACACCATCCCTTTATAGGTCGTGTATTCTGAATCCTGAATTCTGTCTCCTGACTCCTCTTTATTGTTTTATTTGCTTTTGTAAAAAGCTAATTTCATTGTCTTTAAGGTGACGATAATCACCTTCTGATAAATAGGTTCCCGGTTCAATTTGTAATTGAATTGAACCTATTGCAGAACGATGCAACTTGAGTACTGGATGTCCTAATAATTCTGCTACACGTCGAATTTGGCGATTTCTCCCCTCCTTTAAAAGGATTTCTAAACAACTAGAAGAATTAAACCTTTGGATAACTTCTACTAAAGCTGGTCGTGTTTTTCTTCCGTCTAAAACTACACCTTGACGCCACATTTGTAGTGCCGCGTTTGAAGGATGTCCTTTTACCAAAACTTGATAAGTCTTAGGTATGCTGTGACGTGGATGGGTTAACCCAAACGTCAGATCACCATCATTTGTCAGTAATAATGCTCCTGTAGAGTCTGCATCTAACCGGCCAACTGGATGAACACCTTGAGCCGAGCGCAATTCTTTTGGAAGTAGATCTAGGACAGTCTGTCTCCCTTGGGGATCATGACATGTTGAAACAACTCCAGCGGGTTTATGCAGTAAAAGATATATTAAAGTGGGCCGCTGCGTAGTGGACACAGCCTTACCATCTACTGTAATTATATCTTTTTCAGGATCGACTTTTTGCCCCAAATGCGCCAAGTCACCATTAATACGTACACGCTCTAGCTTAATCATTTCTTCAGCTTGGCGGCGTGAGGCTATACCCCATTGAGCTAAGATTTTTTGTAAACGTGCCTCCATGTGAAAATTACTTAATACCTGTTTAACTGTTCATCTATAAAGAATATATAAATCGTATTTAAATTTTTTGAAATTAGCTACTGAATACTGTTTAGTTGTAAAATACTACGTTGTAGTAAGCTAATGACGTGAGCCACAATTTATAAATAGAGTCATTAAATGGTAGAGAAAAATCATAAAACTAGAAGTTTAAAGAAAATCCGTATAGTTACAAATGTTCTGACAACAGCACTAAAATTGTGGTTGAGATCTCAAGTTAGCCAAATCTCTCAATTAGAAGTGGAGATTAGAGCGAGCGATCGCCAAATTTTGACTGGTTGCATACCTTGGGTATCGATTTTTGCTAGTAATGCAGTGTATAAAGGTCTTCATCTTACACAGATTCAACTAATTGCAGAAAATATCCGCATCAACATTGGCTCAGTACTTAAAGGTCAGCCACTACAGCTGTTAGAAACAGTCTCAGTATTTGGTGAACTTACGCAAGAAGAGGAAGCTCTTCAAGCCTCACTTTCTTCCTCATTATTGTCAGATGCTTTAGATGATATATTTATTACGATTTTACCAAACGACAGCGAAAAATACAGGTCTATAACCTGGCAGAAAATCAACCTTGACTATGATACAGTAGCACTTACCGCAATATCTTCAGAGCAAGAAGATATTAAACAATTAAACATCACTTTGGGTTTGCAATTACTCAGTGCATATGAGTTACAAATTTCACCAATTCATATTGGAAGTAATACTGTAATACTACTAGAAGCTAATCAGAATAAACATCGTCTAAATCTTGGGTCAGAGGTTAATATCCAAGAGCTAAAGCTGATTCCTGGGAAGCTAATGTGTCGTGGAAGGATCAATGTGAATCCATAAGGGAAATGGGCATGGGGCATAGGGCATGGGGCATGGGGCATGGGGCATGGCGCACGGGGGAAATATCAGGGGTTCTAGGTACTTAGACAGAATTAATTACGCAATAATCAATACCGCTTTTTCATCGCCCATTTCCCTATGCCCTATGCCCATTTCCCCATGCCCACTAATTTTGCGGAGAATTAGGATCAAGTTTTGAGCTAGCAATCAGTGCGTCCAAAAACCACAAACGCTTGTCGATGACTAAAGAAATTTCTGAGTAAAGATGAGCAGTATCCGCATCTCCTATTACAGAAGTGCGATCAATATTTTCCCAAAGCAAAGTACCGTAGATTGCTAGACGCTCTGCAAGGGAGACAACATGGTCTTTCGCGTCTATTATATGTAGAGGATATTCAGGTAGAATAGATTGCTTAACCGCATTCCGAGCTGTTCCTATCGCTAAACCTCCAATGAGTGTAATTCGCTCGGCAAGCATATCGATGTATAGATCTAGTTCCGTTGCTATCTCGTCAAAGATCTCATACAAATGGTATGAATTTATACCTGTAACGTTCCATTGTGCCTGTTTAACCTGAGTCTTTAAATCTACTGTAGTTGCAAGTGTTTGATTTAGAATGTCGACAAGCCGTGTTTGGGCTTCTGGGCTTATACTGATTAGACGAGCATCAAAAGCTGGAGTATGCAATTCGCTAATACTGTTCATAAACGATCCTTATCAAGAATGAGAAAAGGACGTAGTGGTAGAACGCTTAGCAGCACTTACCCATATAGGCGTCTGTTGGAATAACCGTCAGATTTTTCAGTTATACTTCAATACCCCCTAATCCTCCTAAAAAGCGGAGTTAGGACTATACTTCGTTTTTGAGGAGGGCAATTATATCTAGGCATCTGCTAAAGCAGAACACCACTAGCCGAAACGAATTAGGGACTTTAAATTTCTATCTAATGATAGAATAATATTTCGTGTATATATGATATGTTGTACTGATTTTTGCTGTATAGGTGATTTTTGCTTTTTTAGAAGATTATTGCTACGACTTACGAATTTCTTTAGGCGTAACCCCCAGCAACCGCTTGAAATGCCGTGTAAGTTGACTTTGGTCATTAAAACCAACAGATGAGGAGACTTCAGAAATTTTTAGCTGACTTTTTAAAAGCAGGATTTTAGCACGTTCAATTCGGCAATAAATAACATACTGATAAGGAGAAAGCCCCGTCGACTGCTTAAATAAACGGGCAAAGTGATACTGACTCATGCCCACCTCCTCAGCCATTGTCTTTAGTAACAAATCTTCAGAAAGATGGTCAATAATAAACTCGATGATCTGTTGTAGCTTGTGTTTGGGTAATCCGCCTTCATATTCGTGGATAGTGTGTTTTCTCCCAGAGTAATGCTGTAACAGGTGAGCAGATAACGCAGTTGTCATCGACTCAGCATAAAGACGACTACCCGACCCATCTGATTCTAGTGCTGCCTTAAGGGCAAGCGCAATTTGATAAATCAGCGCGTCAGATTTAGAAAAATGTGGTATAATCTCTACCGTATCAGCATCAACTGATTCGTAAGCAACATTTGAGACAGTTCGAGCGTTCAACGTCAAAGCAATAAACTCAGATTTTTCCGTTGTCACTGCCCTATGACTAATATAGGGAGGAATGACAACAACATCTCCTGCGATACAATTCTCGCTTTTATGACGCTCGCCAAGCCACCGCTCTAATCCTAATTGGCTCTTAAGACGGATCGCGAGCGTGTAATGGCTAGCATAATGTTCTGGGCTTTCGTAAGGTGGTTGTAAGTGATACTCGAGATTAATATCCTTCCAATTTGCTTGATAACTATCAAGCAAAGGTGGTTGGACAAGAACTGCTCTTCGAGCATCTAATTTGGTTACATCAATTCCTAGCAGTTTCTCGTCTGGCATCGCTTTCCCTTAGAGTTGCTCCTCCCGTGAGATAAGTCAAAATGGAACTGTTTGTGCCTTGTAGCAAATAAGAATATAACAGCCTATAAGGTTTAGGGAACACATCCAAAAGTTAGAGGCTAAGCAAGATTACAGAAGCGGTAACAAGAGTGTTACAAAGTAGTAAACTAGCGGAGCTGTAAAAATATAACTATCTGTACGGTCTAATATACCTCCATGACCAGGGATCAATTGCCCAGAATCTTTTACGCCTGCATCCCGCTTGAGCATCGACTCAGTAAGGTCACCCAAAATACTAGCAATGCCAATTAGCAAGCCTAAGGCTAGACCAGTGAAGGGAGTTCCTGACCAGTTGAGAAAATAAGCTCCTGCTACCGCCATAATAACGCTGGCGACAATCCCAAAAATCGCCCCTTCTAAAGTTTTTTTAGGACTAATTTCAGACAAAGGGGTTTTGCCAAAGAATTTGCCGATGATGTAAGCACCGATATCAGCTGCCCAAATACAGATAAAGGTGAGTAAGGTTGCTATTAAACCTTGAGGAACAGGATTAAAGTGTCCTGCAGGTAAAATCTCTGACCAGGTTTTAAACCAGTAATCACTAATAGGTGAGTTGTTGATTGCTATGCCGTTGATTGAACGCAAGCGCACCCAGTAGCTTGGTAAATAACCAGTATAAAATAGCCCTAGTATAGAAGCAGAAATATCTGCGATTGTAGCCATTTTTGGCTGAAATAGAAGATAAAAACAAATAAATGTCCCAGCTAGCGGCATCACGGCGTCAGCTAAACTACCATCTAAGGTACAAATCACTAATAGGACTTGACTAACGAACATGGTAGTTTTGGCAGCCGGAGCCATTCCTTTGGCTCTTACTAGATTAAAGTACTCTTGTTGTCCTAAAAAGATAATCACTGCAAACAAAAGCGTAAAGTACCAACCTCCCAAGAGAGTGGCTGATAGAGCAAGGGCGATCGCAATAATTCCACTAAAAATCCGAGACCAAGGCATATAAATATTTTGGATTTTAGAGCCAGTTACTGAGAGGATTTCCCCGCCCAGTAATCTGGCGTAAATCCCGTTGGCATTGCTACGCGATAAGTGTAGCGTCTCCGACAGGAGAAAAGATTTTGGATTCAATTTATAATTGAGAATCTAAAATCTAATGAATTAGTCTAGTTTCTCACCACTAAGGATAAAAATGGGATTAACAGCAGTAAAGGTTTGAGAAGAACCACGGGTTTCCAAACGGTTGACCGCTGATTGTATGACTTCGATATTTCTTGCCTGCAATTGAGCAAGGCTTTGGGAAATAGCATACAGACTTTCTAGATTAGCAGCTGTGGCAACAACTCGGCCTGATGGTACTAAATAATGCCACACTACTTTCAAAATTTCTTGCATAGGGCGTCCTCCCTCGATACAGACGCGATGGGGTGTATCTTTCAGGTCATGCAAACATTTTGGAGCATTACCTTCAATGACTTCAACGTTGTTGACCTCAAAGCGATCGCAATTGCGTCGGATAAGGTTGGCTACTTCGTCATCTCGTTCAACAGCTAAAATCCGTGCACTCGGACACAACAACCCCGCTTCTACCGGAATCGTTCCCGTCCCTGCACCAATATCCCAAAGAACACAATTGGGTAGTAGCCGTAGCTGTGCAATCAACAGCATCCGAACTTCCCGCTTGCTTAAGGGAATTCCCGGCAAGCGCTCGAACAATTCATCTGGAATACCAGGGGTAATATAAGGCCAAAGTTGGGAGGGCATAGAATTAAATAATTATAGTTAAAGATATCGGTTTGCCCAAGTCACACGGTTAGGGATCAGGAGAGTTCTACTAATAAGTCGCTCATGATTTCTTTTTCTAATTCTTACCCACGCAAAGCCCTAACTTAAATCAACACCCTAATTTAGCAGTCAGAGAAGAAACTTGCTGGCGACTTGTACGTAAACAAAACTCGGAAAAAAGCTATAGACATAAGTAATTATAATGAATAGTCAGGTATTAGGTGAGCGATACAAAGTACAACAACAGTTGGGAAAAAAGGCTGGACGGCGGACACTCTTAGCTCGCGATTTATTAACTAGTGAATTGGTAGTTATAAAATTACTGTCTTTTAACAGTGACTTTGAATGGGATGATCTCAAACTATTCGAGCGTGAAGCCGAAACCTTAAAGTCCTTATCATACCCTTTTATTCCTGGTTACTTGGACTATTTCCAGGTGAATTTATCTACCTTCAAAGGATTTGCTTTGGTACAAACCCATATTCCCGCGCCAACGTTAGAGCAATACTTAAAATCTGGGCGTACTTTTAGTGAAGTAGAACTAAAGCAAATAGCCAAAGCACTGTTGGATATTCTCATTTATTTACATAGACGACAGCCTCCCGTTATTCACCGCGATATTAAGCCTAGCAATATTTTGTTGAGTAATCGTTCTGGGAATAGTGTAGGTCAGCTTTACTTAATAGATTTTGGCTCGGTACAAACTGCTTGTGCTGCTCACGACGGATCAATAACTGTGGTGGGAACTTATGGCTATATGCCGCCAGAGCAATTTGGCGGACGTACTGTTGCAGGTTCTGATCTTTACAGTTTAGGCTCAACACTGATTTATCTTGCGTGTGGGATTCATCCCGCCGATTTACCGCAAAAAGACTTTAGGATCCAATTTGAGCATGCTGTAAATCTTAGTCCAACCTTTAGTTCCTGGTTGAAATGGATGACTGAACCGACTTTAGAAGAGCGTTTCAGTTCTGCATGTCAAGCACTAGCTGCTTTAGAACAAAGCTATCAAATTTTTCCAACCCGCTGGGTTAGAGGTGCTTGGTATTGGAATGGCAAAACTTGGTTTAGTAAGCAACAACCACAATTAATTAGAGAGAGCAAGTACAAGCATAGTTATAAATTAACACACAAGGTTTCTCAACCAGTTGGTAGCAAAATTAGACTCACTAGAGATAATGATTTTCTAGAAATTGTGATCCCACCCGTTGGTTATCAGAGATCGATGACATTTTTGGTTTTGTTTGCGATCGCTTGGAATTCGTTTACCCTTTTCTGGACAATCAATGCTTTGGCTGCGCCTTTGCCCGCCAATATATTCTTGGCTTTATTCTCACTTCCTTTTTGGGCAGCTGGGTGTCAAATGGTGACTTGGGTTTTATCTTCTTGGCTCAAGAGTACACGATTACACCTTAGCAAGGAGGAAATTACTTTTACTTGGGAGTTGTTGGGATTAAAATTTAATCTTGTTCCTCCAGCCCTCAAGAAGGATATTAGCAACTTAGTCTACTGCAAAAGAACCTTTACAACAGATTCGGAAGGTAACAAAGTTGAAGTTCCACCCCAACTCATTATTTGGGCAGGAGTACATAAGTATCAGATTGGAGGGTCTAATGGTCTTATCCAATCCGAACCAGAACTTGAATGGCTTGCATCTGAATTAAGCGATTGGTTAGGGTTGCCAATTGGAGAGTAGGGGCATGGGGCATGGGGAATAGGGCATGGGGCATTGACGGCTTGACTAATTCCTGCTCCCCTGCTACGAGATCCCTGCTCTCTCTATTAGGGTAGACTTTTAACAGTCGTTGTTCATAGGAAATAGGCTTATGTTGTTTGGATTAGGATGGCCCGAGATAGCTGTAATTACGATAGTCGCAATTCTCATTTTTGGGCCCAAAAAAATTCCGGAACTGGGGAGTACACTGGGTAAAACCTTACGAGGTTTTAAGGAAGAACTAAAAAATCCCAGTGATGACAGTAATCCGGAAGAAGAAAAACAGTAGTGATTTAGTTAGTGGGTTTTTGAAGAAGAATGGGCTAAATTGTGTTTGCGACGGACGACTTTACACCTAGTGGTGAGTCCACAATAGGTGCCGCACTATTTTGTTGGTGCAATTCCTCCTTAACCGTGCCCCGATCTTTAATTAGCTTGATGGCGCGGCTAACGCTTTCGGGCAATATGACCACCAGACTATTATCAGGGGCAATGTCCAAACCTTTTTTGATTGCTTCTGCTTCTTGGAGAATGGTTTCGTATGTTGAGTTAGCGTTAACTTGCTTGATCCCCTGGGTAATCAATTCAGCCGCTGAACCTCGTTGGCGTCCTCGGGTATCATCATCTTCTTTGATGATAATGTAATCAAAAATTTCTGCTGCCAGTTTACCCAACGTAACAAAGTCTTGATCCCGGCGATCGCCTGGTCCCCCAATAACTCCAATGCGTTGACCACCTGTCCAATTACGGACGAAACCCCCTAATGCTTCGTAACTGGCTGGATTATGAGCATAATCGACCAAAGCATGATAATTGCCTAAATTGAATAGATTCATGCGTCCAGGTGTTTGACTCACTGAAGCACGAAAAGTATTCAAGCCTGCCCTGATCTGCTCAATCGAGACATTTTGTACAAACGCCGCTAAACTTGCTGCTAAAGCGTTAGCGATCATAAATGGCGCGCGTCCACCCATGGTCAATGGAATATTTTCTGCTCGTTCAATTCGGTGAGTCCAATCGCCTTTGACTATTGACAAATAGCCATTTTCATACACTGCTACCACTCCACCCTTTTGGATGTGATTTCGCACCAATTCCGCATCTGGGTTCATCGTGAAGTAAGCAATGTTAGCTTTGGTTTTTTCTGCCATTGCTGCAACTCGTGGATCATCAGCGTTAAGCACAGCATAACCATCAGGAAATACAGCTTCGGCGACTATACTCTTGAGATGAGCTAACTGTTCGATAGTATCAATATCGCCTATTCCTAAGTGGTCAGCCGAAACATTGAGTACTACACCCACATTAGCAGATTCAAATGCCAATCCTGATCGTAGAAGACCGCCCCGGGCTGTCTCCAGTACGGCTACTTCTACAGTGGGGTCTTGTAGAATTAGTTGGGCGCTTTGCGGACCAGTGTTATCTCCTGCTTCTACTAAGAAATCACCAATATATGTACCGTCTGTTGTTGTATAACCAACTACTTTATTAGTCTGTTTAAAAATGTGTGCTAGAAGCCGAGTTGTGGTGGTTTTGCCGTTTGTACCCGTCACGCTTAAGATAGGGATACGGCTAGCTTGTTCATTAGCGAACAGCATATCTATCACTGCTCCAGCCACGTTACGAGGGATACCTATGCTAGGGGCGATATGCATCCGGAAGCCAGGTGCAGCATTAACTTCTACAATCACACCATCCACTTCTCGCAAGGGGCGGCTAATATCTGATGTAACAATATCAATCCCAGCGATATCTAACCCGATTATTTTGACTACCCGCTGCGCTAGCCAAAGGTTTTCTGGATGAATTTCATCTGTACGGTCTACAGCGATTCCCCCTGTACTTAAATTTGCCGTTGCTCGCAAATAGCAAATTTCACCTTTTTGTAGTACGGTACTGAGAGTGTAACCTTGCCTTTCTAGTAATTGGTAACTGGTGCGGTCTAGTTCAATTTTTGTAAGAACATTATCATGTCCTTCACCACGATTCGGGTCGTTGTTAGTTTCTTCAATTAGTTCAAAGATAGTTGATCTACCGTTGCCAGTGACGTGAGCTGGGACGCGTTCTGCAACTGCCACGACTTTACCATCTACCACTAGTACCCGATGGTCCCGCCCAACGTAGTATCGCTCCACAATTATTGCTCGAGAGATTTGTCTAGCAGCGTCATATGCTGTTTGAGCTTCTTCCCAGGTTCTGATATCAATCGTGATCCCACGTCCATGATTACCATCAAGGGGTTTGATAACGATAGGATAACCACCAACGTATTCAATAGCTTCTTGTAGATCGTCCAAAAAGTTTATTGTTGTACCTTTAGGGACTGGGACTCCACCATTAGCCAGGATGCGTTTGGTAGCTTCTTTGTCGCAGGCAAGCTCCACTCCTAAAATGCCGGTATTATCCGTCATAGTGGCTTGCAAGCGCTTTTGGTTGACGCCATAACCGAGCTGAATCAAAAAGCGTGCACCAAGAGATGTCCAGGGAATACCTCTTTTTTCTGCTTCTTTGACAATAGCTTCTGTACTTGGTCCTAGGGCCGCATCACGCCATAAGTCCTTCAGGTCTTGCAAATCTTGCTCTAATTCTGCTTTTGGATAACGACCGCGATCAACAATACTTTGGCACAAGCGTACCGCTGCTCTTGCAGCATATCGCCCTGCCTCCTCATTGAGATATTCGATCGCTACCTGGTAGATCCCGGGCGTGCCTGTTTCACGGGTACGACCAAAGCCTACATTCATTCCAGCTAAGTCTTGCAGTTCCAAAGCCACGTGCTCTACGATGTGACCCATCATAGTGCCTTCTCGTACCCTCATCAGAAAACCACCATGGCAGCCAGGTGAACAGTAGTGCCCTTCCAGACTAGGCAGGGTATCAACTAATCCTTCATAAAAGCCAGGGATTTCATTTGAGGGCGTCTCGGCAAGGTTTTCTAAATCGAGGCGCATGACGATCAACTTGTGGCGTCGAATGCTCCAATAGTTGGGTCCGCGCAGTGTCTGGATTTTAAGGATTCTCATGGGAATAGGTAGATGGAGATTCGGAACCAAAATTCTAGTTTCTTACTGGAATTGACCGTTTAACTGTTCACTGTGAACAGTTTTTCTTCTTGCATCGTATTATTCTCACTTTTTGTGTTTCAATAGACGAAAAAAAACACGGTCAAATCCAGTGTAACCTTAGCTACTTTAATCCATCAGCTGGAAATTCGGTATACCGCAGGCAAAACAATCCGTTGGTATAAATGAAAACGATCACCATGGCTTAGGACGTGTAGCCGTAAATTATGTATTGTTAGGGGTTCAGTAGCTCCTACATGTGGTTCGTTAGTGTGAGTTACTTCTGTTGGATCAACAATCGTCACACTTCCTTTACCCATTGCTTGTAGCCAGCCATCTCGTTCAAACATGGCACAAGTGTCTTCATCAATACCAATGCCTAAACGATCAGGATGAGATGCGATCGCGCTTATGAGTCGTACCATACGATTACGATTATGAAAGTGCTGATCCACGATAACTTCTGGTATCAATCCCAAACCTGTTGCCATATCAACCAGAGAACGGTTCGGTGATTCACCACTTCCACCTCCTGCTATCATATGATGACCCATGACCGCTGCCCCTGCACTAGTTCCTGCTAGGGTCAGTTGCCCGGCTCTAACACGTCGTCTAATAATTTCCATGACTGGTGTATCTGACAGGACGCCACACAAACGTAATTGGTCGCCTCCTGTTAAAAATACTCCTGTACAAGCTTCTAGAGATGCTTGAGCATGGGAAGTTGCACACTGTTCACGTTCTCGAATGTCCAATATTTCAACCTTGTCAGCACCCATTTCTTCAAAAATTCGGGTATACCGACCACCAATAATACTTGGTTCGCGCGAAGCAGAAGGGATTATTGTTATATAAGCGTTACTTCCTCCAGAACGACCAAAAAAAGTTCGTAGGATCTCACGTCCATGAACTTTGTCTTCTGCGCCTCCGATAACCAGAACGGCTGTTTTAGTTGCTTGGGGTGTCCTCATTTCCAGCGATTTAGCTTTTAACTGCTGCATTTTGTTTCTCCTGTCAACAACTTCAGGCGAAGATGACAATTTTCCGTAGCCTGATCTCTAAGAATTCAGGAGCCAGGAGCCAGGAGTCAGCATGGGTATGAAGATGCGACTGACGGCTAAATAAAGTAGTTGAAATCGCCACTGCCTATCTGTTGTCCTCACTGTTTTTTGGATAAAATCCAAGATCAAGACTGCTCCTGAATTCTGAATTCTGAATTCTGACTCCTGACTCCTCTTTAAGGACCCTTCTTGAAGCCAAGAGAGGTAACGACGGTAACACCACCACTCTAACTTCTTGCTTGACGCGGTAGACGCTGCAGCGAGTGTCCCTTGCCGTTCCTCAACCGACAGCGCTTTGTTGCTCCCTGTCCAATGTTTCCAGATTGGCAAAATATTGCTTGGAGAACTAAAGGTTGCCTTTAGTGTTGGAGGGTAAGCTGATTTTGATACGCTTTTTTTGAGGTTGGCTAGATGCATCCTGGAAGTTGTTAACTTTGTCAGATTATTAATTTAAATGTAGATGTGACAATATTTAAACATAAATTAAGTAATTAGAAAAATTTTTGCTCCAACCAGGAAAATTCAAGAAAAAAGGTAACTTTAGATACATTACTTTACAAGTAGGCCGTTCTTGTACCAAGCATACCAATTTAACAATAGTGTCCTCCAATACGAATTACTGTGCGCTTTGATATAGTTACGCTATTTCCTGACTGTTTTACCTCTGTTCTAAGCTCTGGGCTTTTGGGAAAAGCCTTGACCAAACAGATTGCACAAGTCAATCTGGTTAATCCACGAGATTTCACCAGCGATAAACACCGAAAAGTAGACGATGAACCCTATGGTGGTGGTGTAGGAATGTTAATGAAGCCAGAACCTATTTTTGCTGCTGTAGAGTCTCTGCCCATTTTACCCCGAAGAGAAGTCATTTTGATGAGTCCTCAAGGTAAAACAATGGATCAACCCCTTTTACGCGAATTAGCAACGAATTATGAACAATTGGTTGTTATTTGTGGCCATTATGAAGGTATCGATGAACGGGTACAACATTTAGTGACCCGTGAAGTCTCTTTAGGTGATTTTATTCTTACTGGTGGAGAAATTCCAGCAATGGCTTTGCTCAATGGTGTGGTGCGTCTTCTACCAGGAACAGTAGGAAAAGCTGATTCTCTCAAAACAGAAAGTTTTGAAGAGGGATTATTAGATTTTCCTCAGTACACCCGTCCAGCAGTTTTTCGTGCATGGAAAGTTCCTCAAGTATTATTATCAGGCAATCACGCAGAAATTGCTAAATGGCGTTACGAACAACAAATTGAAAGAACACGCCTACGTCGCCCTGATTTACTAGAAAGCTGGGAAATAGCTAAGAGGGAGCAGGGGGAGAACGGGAGCAGGGGAGCAGGGGAAGCAGGGGAAGCAGGGGAAGCAGGGGGAGCAGAGGAGCAGAGGAGCAGAGGAGCAGAGGAGCAGAGGAGCAGAGGAGCAGGGTAGCAGGAATTAGTCAAACCCCCAATACCTATGCCCCATGCCCTATGCCCCATGCCCCATGCCCCATGCCCAAATTCACTTACAATTAACAAAAATGAACATTCGCATTGGTAACGGCTACGATATACATCAACTGGTGAGCGATCGCCCTTTAATTTTGGGTGGAGTCAATATTCCCCATTCATTAGGTTTGTTAGGACATAGTGACGCTGATGCTCTGACTCATGCGATTATGGATGCTATGTTAGGCGCATTATCTTTAGGGGATATTGGACATTATTTTCCGCCCAGCGATCCTCAATGGGCAGGTGCAGATAGCTTAGTTTTATTAAGTCAAGTAAACCAACTTATTAACGATAAAGGTTGGCAAGTGGGTAATATTGATTCTGTAGTAGTAGCGGAACGTCCAAAACTAAAACCACATATCGAGAAAATGCGGGACAAGCTAGCAAGTGTTTTGCAGTTGGAACCAAATAAAATTGGCATTAAAGCAACTACAAATGAAAAATTAGGTCCTGTCGGTAGAGAGGAAGGTATTTGTGCTTACGCTGTAGTTTTGCTATTCGAGCAATAAAATGGGTTTTATGAATTCTGGCATTTTTAGAAAAATTTTCCGACGAGGCTGGATTTTTACTCTACTAGCTTTCTGGGTAATGGTTGGTCTGAATGGCTGTAATCCTAATAATTTTAAAGCCAAAGCCGCTCAAGTTTCTCAATTAGTGATTACGAATGGAAGTAACCCAAAAACATTTAACTACGCGCTAAGCCAAGAAAGCCCTAATATTTTTGGTTTCACCTACGAAACGTTAGCTACTGTAAATGGAGTCACCAAGAAAATAGAACCAGCTTTGGCTGAATCGTGGGAACTGTCAGAAGATAAGCTGCACTATGTATTTACATTGAGAGAAAATCTGAGATGGTCGGATGGCGCACCATTAACTGTTGATGATGTCGTTTTTTCCTTTAATGACATCTACATGAACAAGGCAATTCCCAACTACTACCAAGATAATCTTCGTATTGGCTTGAGTAAGGCTTTTCCTCAAGTCCGCAAACTTGATAGCCGCCGAGTAGAATTTATTTTGCCAGAGCCATTCGTACCATTTTTAGGATTAGTTGCAGCATCAACAGCAGTTCTACCAGAACACGCCTTGCGCCAAGCTGTAGAAACCAAGAGATCAGATGGTAGACCAGTATTTCTCTCTACTTGGGGAACAGATGCAGATCCTAAGAAAATTATTGTTAATGGCCCTTATACAATCGATAGTTATGCAACCAGTGAGCGCTTAGTATTTCGGCGAAATCCTTACTACTGGAGAAAAGATGCGCGAGGGAATCCACAGCCTTATATTGAACGTGTAATATGGCAAATTGTAGAATCAACTGACAACACAGCTTTGCTTCAATTTCGTTCTGGAGGATTAGATATATTAGAAATAGGTCCTGGAACTTTTCAATTGCTGAAGCGTGAAGAAAAGCGAGGAAATTTTACAATTAAAAATGCTGGACCTAGTTCTGGAGCAAGTTTTATTGCTTTCAATCTCAATAAAGGTCGTCGTAACGGTAAGCCTCTTGTTGATCCGGTTAAATCTCGCTGGTTTAACAATGTTGCTTTTAGACAGGCAGTAGCCTATGCTATTAACCGCCAAGCAATCATTGACAACGATTTGCGCGGTTTAGGTGAAACTCAAAACTCTCCTGTTTTTGTTCCAAGTCCCTACTACTTGTCACCCAAAGAAGGTCTTAAAGTCTACGATTATAATCCAGAAAAAGCTAAGGAAATTTTACTAAAAGCAGGATTCAAGTACGATAATAAAGGCCGGTTACTAGATGCAGATGGTAATCAAGTACGCTTCACAATGTTAGCCCCTGCTAGTAATAGACCCTCAGTTCCTCCTAAAATCAAACAGAATTTAGGCGCAATAGGTATCACTCTTGATTTGCAATATGTTGGCTTTGATGTGATTGGAGGAAAAATCAGCAACACCCTTGATTGGGAATCTTATATAGGAGCTGTGGTTGGCAATATTGACCCACACGACGGTTACAACGTCTGGGCTGTAGAAGGTAGTTTTCACCTCTTCAATCAAAAACCTGCGAAAGGACAACCTCCTATAGAAGGTTGGGAATATGCTGAGTGGGAGAAAAAAATTGAGGATCTTTTCATTGAAGGGTCAAGAGAATTCGACGAGACAAAGCGCAAAGCTATCTATGCAGAAACACAACGTCTTGCGCAAGAATATTTGCCTTTTATTCATCTAGTAAATTCTTTCGATTTAGTGGCAGTGCGTAACACTATTGAAGGCATTCAATACACGTCAATTTTTCCTTCTCCTACGGGATACATTTGGAATATATACGAACTTAAGAATACAAAAGATAAAGCATAACGAAAGAAATCAGGATTCGGAATTAATTCCATATCAGTTCTCAATCCTCTTTTAAGAACGTTCAAAAAGTCCTTAATTCGTAGACATTACATTATAGGTTGTAATATGAAATATTCTAAAATTTATCCTGTGGGTTGGCGTTTTTTGGTACTATGCTTTCTAGGTTTAGTAATGGCAATTACGGTTGTTGCTTGCAATCCTACTAAATTTAAAGCAAAATCGGCTCAAGTTACTCAATTAGTTATAGCGACACCTAGTGGACCTTCAACCTTTAACTTGACACAAAATCAATCGGCCTATAGTGTTTTTGGCTATCTTTTTGATGGACTAATTACAGAAAATGGCTTGACTGGAGATTTGGAGCCTGCACTAGCAGAGTCTTGGGAAATTTCACCAGACAAAAAACGGGTTGTGTTTACCCTAAAAGAAGGGCTGAAATGGTCAGATGGTCAACCGTTAACTATCGATGATGTAATCTTTAGTTATCAGGATCTTTACTTTAATGAAAAGATCCCTACCGATATTAGAGATGGTCTGCGAATTGGTGCTAGCCGTAGTCTCCCAACAATTAAAAAACTTGATCAGCGGCGAGTTGAATTTACAGTACCAGAACCTTTTGCACCATTTTTGAGATTTGTTGGTGGATTATCTATTTTGCCAGCCCATGTTTTGCGTGAGTCAGTTCATACTAACGACGGAAATGGTAATCCTAGGTTTTTATCGACTTGGGGGACTGATACCGATGCGCGAAAAATTATTGGTAATGGTCCTTACGTAATGGAAAGCTATACTCCTAGCCAGAGAGTTATATTCCGCCGCAATCCATACTATTGGCGCAAAGATGCTCAGGGAAATCAACAGCCTTATATTGAGCGTATAGTTTTAGAAATTATTGAAAATACTGATAATCAAATGATCAGTTTTCGCTCTGGACAACTCGATGATCTAGATGTGAAATCTGAGATGTTTCCTTTACTAAAGCGTGAAGAAAAACGCGGAAAATTCAAAATCTATAATGGAGGACCAGAACCTACAACAACATTTGTTAGTTTTAATCTAAATAAAGCTCGTAATTCTAAGAATCAACCTATCGTAAATCCTATAAAGTCTCGCTGGTTTAATACTTTGGCTTTTAGGCAGGCAGTTGCATATGCTATTGACCGTGAGACAATGAAAACTAACATATTTCGAGGACTCGGTGAATTACAAAATTCGCCTATTTTACTCAATAACCCTTATTACCTTTCTCCAGAAAAGGGGCTAAAAGTTTATGACTATAATCCGCAAAAAGCTAAAAAACTACTCTTAGAAGCGGGTTTTAAATACAACTCTAGAGGTCAATTGCTTGATGCTGAAGGTAACCAAGTGCGGTTTACCATGCTAGTTAAAGCAGAGGAGCCAGCTAGAGTAGCCATGGCAGCCCAGATAAAACAGGATTTAGCCAAGATTGGAATTCAAGCTGATTTACAAGCTCTAGCCTTCAATTCTGTTTTAGAAAATTTGAGAAGTAGAAATTGGGAGTGTTACGTTGGCAAGTTTACTGGAGGTGGGGTTGAACCTCATAGTGGCTCAAACATATGGTTCAGTACTGGAGGCTCACACCAGTTTAACCAAGGTCCACAACCGGGTGAACCTCGTATCAAAGACTGGGTAGTTTCCGATTGGGAAAAGGAAATTGACCGTCTTTTTATTGAAGGAGCACGTGAATTAGATGAGACTAAGCGTAAGGTTATCTACGATAAGTTTCAGCAAATTGTCCAAGAACAGTTACCATTCATTCATTTGGTGAATTCGCTTTCCTTTGAAGGTGTACGCGATCGCGTTCAAGGGGTTAAGTTTTCTACGCTTGCTGGTAGTGCATTCTGGAATCTGTATGAGCTGAGAGTTAACCTCTAGAATCATAGATGAACAAGCTATATTAACATCCTGTGACTCAACCTGAAGAAGTGCGATCGCTCCTACAATCTATTGCTAAAGGTGAAATTTCTCCTGAAGTAGCCTTTGAGCAACTGAAAAATTTACCCTATGAACCTGTAGGGGAGTTTGCCAAAATTGATCATCATCGCGCCTTAAGAACTGGTTTCCCAGAAGTTATCTGGGGACCAGGCAAAACTCCTGATCAAATTGCTCGAATAATGGATGTCATGCGTCATCACAACCCAGTTGTGATGGCAACGCGTATAGAACCAGAAGTATACACGGTGCTGCAAGCTAAAGTTTATGGTTTGCGGTACTACGACTTAGCACGAATTTGTGCGATCGCTCCCACTACTATCGAACCAAAATATCCTGGTGCGATCGCAATTCTTTCTGCTGGTACGGCTGATTTAGCTGTGGCAGAAGAAGCTGCGGTAACAGCAGAACTTTCTGGCTTCCACGTCCAACGTCTTTGGGATGTGGGGGTTGCAGGAATTCATCGCTTGCTCAATAACCGCCACGTCCTTGAATCGGCATCAGTGTTAATTGTTGTAGCGGGTATGGAAGGTGCTTTACCTAGTGTTGTTGCAGGTTTAGCAGATTGTCCTGTGATTGCTGTTCCTACCAGCATTGGTTATGGAGCAAGTTTTGGAGGTTTAGCACCATTGCTGACAATGCTTAACTCTTGCGCACCTGGTATAGGTGTCGTGAATATTGATAATGGCTTTGGTGCAGCAGTTTTAGCAGGACAAATTTTACGGACTGCGGGAAAATTGTCTTCTCATTAGAGATTCGGGATTGGGAGAATATTTTTTGTATAATTAATGACTTTATTTGGTTATAAAATAACTGCTTGTAGCAGGTGGGGTATTGAATGCAATACCGATGCAAAAAATGTTTGAGATATATGACCATTAGGGGCAACCGGCCTACTATGCGATAAGTCAGAGGCTACGCCCTGACACAAGTATTTACCACATTCTTTTTTCAACTTGGTATAAGTTACAGGCAGATCAAGTAAATCACAGCTAACTTTGTCTAATCTTTATATTTCTGTTAGCTAGAGCTGATTTAATTGAACCCTTAATTGTTATGCTTATACCAATTCTTTTTTGAATCTCTTGTCTAAATAGCGATGATGCTAACCGGATAGGGGATTGAATAAATCTACATATTAATTAAAAAATGATGATTAAAATAAGTTTACAAAAACAACAACTTGTAATTCTAAGTTTGTCTTTACTCACAAGTGTTTTGTTACTTCTACTGAGAGTATCATTTCTACCTCATTCTACACAATATATTTTCTTGCATAGCCTAAACTCCCTGAAATTAAGTCCATTAACGCTTATTCATAAAGAATTTTATTTTTTAGTTCTATGCTTAATTTTTCTAAGTTTATTATTTTTATCCTTAGAGTTTTTGTTGAAGGAATTTAAGCGTTATAAATATAAAGCATCTCTACCTTTAATCATAAATTTATGTACAATAATATTGTTTTTGTTTATTCAGGACATTGTTATTTCACAAGATTTTAATTCTAATTTAGAAGCTCGAAAAGCAGTCGTGACAATGATAAAATCCGGTTCTTTACAACAAAACGAATCGCAACGGGTAGCAAGACTAGATAATCTGAATCGTGTTCTTCATAAAGTATACAAACTGGAATTACCAACCCAGTATAGTCATGTTTCTCAATCTCGTAATAAACCTGGACAAATTAACCTAATCACCAATAGAAATAATGAAAATAAAATGATTGTATTTTTTACAAGTATGAGTGATTTTAATTATACGGCTTGGGTATATAAAATGAATGCGAATATTCCTATTGAAAACTACCTTTTTGGAGTAGGAGATTTAAAATCATATGCGTGGCTTTTAGATACGAAACAAGTAAATGATAATTGGTCTTGGGTAGATGTAGTGGAAAAGTAATCTTGGTCGGTTTTGAGATTTGTTGAAATGACTGGAAACCAAATTAAGACTTACGTACTGTACAAATTACACATCGTGTGCACCCACAGATAATGATTACTCCCAATACTGCTCGGTTAAGCTGAAAACTCTGGTTTAACGTAGGTTGGGCCCTTGGAACGAAACCCAACATTTATTAGCATTTGTTGGGTTTCGCTTACGCTCTACCCAACTTACAATTTTCCAAAACCCGTGCAGTATTGTGATTACTCCACACTAGAAACGGTTGATGCTATTGGGAGTACCTTCTTGTTGGTAACTGAACAGGCTCAGACTCAGTTATGGATTGCACTGCCATTTCAAGAGGGCTGACTTCTTTCGTTGCTGGTACAGTAGGAATTGTGGTTCTGCTAAGTGTACCTGGTGAAACAACTTTCAATAAACCATAAACGGCGGGACCGTGAGAGCCATCAGGATTTGTCAGGAGGAGAGAACGATCACCTAATGGAGCATCAGAGGTTGCAGTAATGGTGAGGAGAAAAATTTGTTGCTGATCCTCAAACCCAGTTTTTTCAACGGTAATTCCTGTTCCACCAGTAATCTCAATAGAAGCATTGCGATCACTGTCAAATGCTAAAAATGCCACATTCTTCACTGAAGTACCCTGTTCGATCTGCAGATTGAGACCAGAACGCTGTGCTACAGCCAACATTTCAGCTTCTCTCAATATATATGGGCGGGGTAACGGCTTGATTGCATCACCTGCACAAGGAAGCGATTCTGGAGCATTGACTTGAGGTAAGGGTAAGCCTACAAGAGCAACTTGGAAAGTTTGGGTAATCTGTGCGCCGAATTCAATATTGAATCCATTGATTGTAATATCACTCACCGTAAAGCCAAGTTCTTCAGGTACTTCATAGACAGCATGGAGAATATAATCAATCTCGTCACCATCCTGACGCCGACGCCCCCGAACGACCTTCCAATAGTCTGATGGTTGAGCATTTGAAGGTGCATTTAGCGGTAGCTCATAAGTGTCAAAGCTTGGTTCTTGAATATAAAGACCGACTGGATTTTCCAGAGAGATTTGTACACCAGATCCAGATACACCAGTTCCACGTACCAATCCATTAACCCCAGCTCCAATGGTAGGATCGCTGTTACGATTTGCGGTGCCATATCTACTGCAATTGATGAGTTGATTTTTGTCAGTAATGGGATTACCTGCTCCATCTTGACGAAGGATAGTTGCCTGTCCAGCCAGGAATATCTCAGCACTCAAGGCATTGGGATTACTAACTAGGTGAACAGCACCATCCTTTGTCGTGCTATTCCAACGATTGCGATCATCATAAGCTGGTCGACCTGTAGCTGGATCGATGATTGGATTGTTGTTGTTGTCTCGTAAGTACAGATCTTCTAGCTTGACCTGTGAACCAACTAATTCTTGATAAAGACGCAACACAACGTTCGGATCAATATCCCATAAAGTATACCAATACTCCCGATTCTCACAGGTAAACATTACCTTTGTGATCTTGCCTTCTGTATTACGGGTAACACTCCATTCACAATACTCATCTTGCCAGCCACGAGGACCAGACGGGCGATAGTTATCAGAAGCTGGCGGTCCCTCATCAGCATATTTCCATTGGGTACGCTGTCCAACACTGGGATACTGAATTAAGATCCGATTAGGAAATGCTGTCCATTTGATGGCTGCACCTTTTGTTCCAGCAGGAATATCGGTATTTAGTGGGTTGTAATACTGGGTTAGTGCTGGCTGATTTACCGAACTCCACGGATCGTTTTGTAGCGTTTGTTCTGTAAACCGATTTATGTTGTCACTCCAGCGAGTACGGAATGCTTTTTTCTCTTTTTCCTCATTGGGAAGAAAATCGTTTTGGTTGGCTGGTGGATCAAATTCAGGTAGTTTAGGCATCTTTCTACTCCTATTTGTTATTAAGTGATACTTTTTGAGTCAGTGTTTTCAACATATTGATTTGGATGAGCCATTCTTTTGGAAGTACCCTAGTACCGCAAGGCGGAATTCAAAATTCAAAATTCAAACAGGTATACAGCGTAAGCGTTTCATTGATTTTGAATGGGTGCTTTATTTCCGCCGTCGTGTACTAGTTAGCTATGTCAGATTGGGGTAGTAATAAGCTAAATTCATCCAAATTACTAATGTTTGGCCAGGATTGAAACTGCATCTGACGTTTTACACTAGATCGCATCAGTTGATCGAGTTGATCGATAGTAGCGATCGGCTTAAATTCATCTAAGTAAGACTGAATTTGCTGTTGGACAACGGTTTTCCATTGATCGTCAGGAAGATCCCACGTTTTAAGAAACTGTTGTTCAGCGCTACATTCGTCGAAGTTTGTTGAATTGCATGTCGGCTGATTAGCAGCAGCGGTTCTGACTTTAGTAGCAAAGTCATTTGGAATACTACTAACTCCACTCGTAATGGTACCAGTGAGAATCTGATCAGCATATTTTTGTAGGCTAGATCGCTTGTTAGAGAAGACTGGATTTTTAAAGTCCACCATTAGTACAGAAGCGATAAATTTGTCGGTTAGAATTTTGTTAGACCGCATCTGTGTCAGCATAAAAAGGTCTTCTGCCGCTGGAACTGGGACGAAGAATGAAAAGTAGGTTGAGCCATTTTGCTCATAGAGTGGGGAACCGTCCGGCTTAATAAAGTCAGACTGCACTAATTTGAAGTTGTGCGTCTTGAGATAATTGTCATAGTCTGGTCGTTTGAAAGTGATTGATGGAACGTTATAGTTCAGGTTCAAGCCTGTTTTAAGTGCTGAATCCCACAAGAAAAAATCAAGAGGAATACCAGAAATATCACTGTTCGGCGGGCTAGTATTGACTCCATTACTTTGAATCTGAGTTGAAGCCAGATTAATAGTCGTGTTGGTGATAATATGGCGCAACATCTGGTTGACATCGCTAATTTGAGTGATACCTCCCTGAGTTTTAAAGCGATCTTTCAACCAATTGCGATAATAGGTCTGGAAGCCACCACGAACAGTCTTCTCAAAATCCTCAGCACCATTTAAATTCTTAAAGAATTTTTCTTCGGCTACAGCTAATGGAACAACTAGTGGGGAAATAGTTGCCAATTGGGAGTTCCAATTGTTCCATGGAAAGGCTAGCTCTTTCATAATCAGCACGCCGTTATGATGACAGTCAAAACATCCATGTCCCATAGTTTGGTCTGTTTTTGCCATGGCTGAATCTCCAGCCCAACTCCAAACTTTGGTAGAGTCGCCTCTAGTTTGTCCCTCTTGTTCCCGAAACTCGTAAAAGTTGAATTTATTAGCTTGGGGGTTCCATGAGATAACTTGTAGAAAGCTAGAGTTTCCACCAGGTGCTGCACTTAGGAGAATTTGAGCACTGGTTGTGCTTTTACCCCAAGTCAGAACATAGCGAAGATTACGGGGTTCCTCACGAGAAGCAATTCTAGTTGGAATTTGGCTGCCTTCTCCAACTAGGTAATTTGCTTGTTGTAAATTTAGTCCACTACCTCCAATCGTGGTGGAAATGCTATCGACACTATTTGGAAAAGATCCTTTGCGCAGAATTTCCGTCGCAAATGGATCATTAAGATTTGTGGCAATATCTTGATCGGTCATGGGCGTGACACATTGATCTATGCCAGCAATGTAACGATAAATTTTGCCAGCAACCACTGGTTCACAGTTTTGCTCTGACATGCTAAACAAGCGCATCCGTTCAGGATTACTCTCAAAATTGGGGTGAGTTACTCTTAAATAACTCCGCAATCGGAAATCGCCTGTTGGAAATTGTGCGTGTTCAGCAGCAATAGCTTGATTCTGGAATGTGTCAGCTAGCAGACATGAGATGCCTAATAACACGACAAGTAGAACCAAAAGACTAACAAATTTCGCGAAACCAAATCTAATTGTGATCTTTGTTACTCTGTGTATCACGCCAATATCAGAAAATAAGGGTTTAAACTGTATGAGTGTTATAAATGTGGAACTCATCAACTTATGCAGTTGGAGTTTTAAGAGGCACACCCCTATGAGTACGGAAGCCTACACTGTACCTGTACTCAGGTCAGTGTAGGTAGTTCACTCATCTGTCTATAAAAATTGGGGTTGCATTTGCTTGCTAGTTGAGGTTATCACTGTGTTGTCATCCCGCTACGCTAGCTGATCTTCTACGGTCGGGGCTAAGCGGCTTTATGAAGAAGAATTCAGGAATGAAGTTATTTTACGAATCGATATCTCAACCCGTTGGTAATTTACCGTTAAATTCGACAGTGGTAGCTCAACAAATTACCGATCCAAACGTTATAGGTCAGATGGAACACGCTTTTAACCATTTTGTACAAACAGGTCAAGTGTGGGCACTATTGATAGGATTGGTCATTGGCTATATGATTCGGAATCTCACAACCTACGGCTGAATTAACGTTTTATGACTCAACAACAAACTTGGAGCCAGCGTTTTGAATCAGCGCTACATCCTGCGATCGCTCATTTTAATGCTAGTATTCACTTTGATATTGAATTAATAGAATACGACATCACAGGCTCTCAGGCTCATGCAAAAATGCTGGCTCACACTGGTATCATTTCCGCAGAAGAAGGGAACCTACTCGTTAAAGGTTTAGAACAAATTCGCCAAGAATATCAGCAAGGAAATTTTAACCCTGGCGTTGAGGCAGAAGATGTACATTTTGCAGTTGAGAGACGCCTTGTAGAAATTGTTGGTGATGTTGGCAAGAAATTACATACTGCGCGATCGCGAAATGACCAAGTGGGGACAGATACCAGACTCTACCTGCGCGATCAGATCAAACAAATCCGCAGTCAATTAAGGGAATTTCAATGTGTTTTACTAAATATTGCTGAAAAACATGTTGAAACGTTAATTCCTGGTTATACCCATCTACAACGAGCCCAACCTTTGAGTTTAGCTCACCATCTATTAGCTTACTTTCACATGGTGCAACGGGATTGGGAACGCTTAGAAGATGTTTATCACCGGGTGAATATCTCACCGTTGGGGTGTGGTGCTTTGGCAGGAACAACTTTTCCTATTGACAGGCATTACACAGCCCAACTATTGCAATTTGACAACATTTATGCTAACAGCCTTGATGGAGTTAGCGATCGCGATTTTGCGATCGAATTTCTTTGTGCTGCTAGTTTAATCATGGTACACCTCAGCCGTCTTTCTGAAGAGGTTATTCTTTGGTCGTCAGAAGAATTTCAGTTTGTTAGCCTCAAAGATAGCTGTGCTACTGGTTCCAGCATTATGCCCCAAAAGAAAAACCCTGATGTTCCAGAATTGGTACGGGGTAAAACTGGGCGGGTATTTGGTCATCTCCAAGGAATGTTGGTGATTATGAAAGGGTTACCATTGGCATATAACAAAGACCTGCAAGAAGATAAAGAAGGTTTATTTGATAGCGTCAAGACAGTCAAAGCTTGTGTGGAAGCAATGACTATTTTGTTGCGAGAGGGTTTAGAATTTCGCCCTCGACGTTTGCTAGAAGCAGTGACTCAAGACTTTTCTAATGCTACAGACGTAGCAGATTATTTAGCGGCACGAGGCGTTCCCTTCCGAGAAGCTTATAATCTTGTTGGTAAAGTCGTAAAAACCAGTATTGCTGCTGGTAAACTCCTAAAAGATTTGACTCTAGAAGAATGGCAACAGGTGCATCCAGCATTTGCAGAAGATATTTATGAAGCAATATCACCCCAACAAGTTGTTGCTGCACGCAACAGTTATGGTGGTACAGGATTTGCTCAGGTAAAAAAAGCACTCCTAGCTGCCCGTGCCCAAATAGCTGCTGAATGACAAAACAATTCAAAATGATAACTCCCGTTGGGAGAAGCTAAGCTAGGGTAGTTCACCCACTCATTGCCCGAACCTTTATCAAGGTTTGAGGGAATGAGTGGTATTGAAAAAAATTTCAGAACGCATAGGGCTACCATTTCGCCACACTTCTATTCCTTGAGGGCTAACAAAGTAAGAAAAGCTGCCATTGTCTGCCCGATATAAACTACCAACATTCCAAGCTGGAAGTTTTATCGGTTTGTCTGGGTTTTGCTTCAATTGCCCAATATAAAAGAACTGACCATTTTCTTTACAGACTTTCACGCGAGTAGTTGCTGTTTCACCTGCAATCACTGTGGAACCTTTGCATCCAGTATCTAAGTTAGCGGATGCAACAGCTATAGGAATTGATTGTGATGATGAAGTTTGTTTTGTTACTGGTGGTGCTACTCGATGAGGGGGTTCAACAGGAATAGGAATAGAAATTTCCTGGGTTCTTGCTGGAGAAGACTCTATGTCAGTAGGGCTATTTGCTTGACTAGTAGTGACATTAGAAGTTGCTAGTCGTTGGGGAGGAACTTTTCCTGCTACTAAAGATGGCAGTACAGGAATAGGATCAATCACAGATTCCATATTATCAGGATGAACTTCAAAATGTAAGTGAGGTCCTGAACTGTTACCTGTAGTTCCCATCTCGGCAATGACTTCACCTTGATTTACATGTTGACCATTTCTGACTAAAAGGCGGCGATTGTGACCATAAACGGTGAAACTACCATCTGAATGATGTATTCTAATGGCATTACCTAATCCCCAATCATCCCAACCAGATTTAACCACTTGACCTGTTGCAGCAGCAATAATCGGGGTTCCTGGAGGAGCTGCAATGTCAATTCCTATATGACGATTTTTCTTGAAACCTTGAGAAATTATTCCTTGAGAAGGCCAAATTAAGTTAGAGGAAGAAGAAGATTGTGTGTTTAGCGATCTATCTGCTGTTTTAGTCACAGCAGATGTACCTGCATAGTCGATAGATGAAACGGAAACTAACCCAATCAAGCCATAAGTACAAAATCGAGACAAGGTCGCTTTTTTCATAGTCGAAGCGGTTGATTATACGGGTTTTGTATATCTACGCGAAAGGTTTGTAGTTGGGCTGAAGCGCAGCGCTAAAGCGCAACTACGAACCAAAGATAACCTACTTGCTACGAAGCACTACTAGTACTTACTGGCTCATTTTCCTCTGATTCGGCTTGTTGTGGTTGTTCCTCTTCTTCCGGTAATCCATGTATAGATCTATACAGATTTACATACTGCTTAGCGGAGCGGTACCAGCTGAAGTCTTGGTTCATACCGCGTTGCTGTAGTTCTTGCCATTGGGGTTTGTAGCGGAAGCCTTCCCAAGTACGAACAAGACAGGTGAATAAATCAAGCGGTTCATATCGGTCAAAACAATAACCAGTACCCGACTGTGTCATCGGGTCATGATGTGTTACAGTATCAACTAATCCGCCTGTACGTCTAACAATGGGTACACAGCCGTAACGTAAAGCTAACATTTGGCTAATACCGCACGGTTCAAAACGGCTAGGCATGAGGAAGGTGTCGCATCCAGCGTATATACGGCGAGCAAGAGCGTCATTGTAGAGTAGGTAAGTGGCGACACGCCCTGGATAGCGGGAACTCAGTTGCCACATTTGGGTTTCATAATAGCGATCGCCTGTTCCCAGAAGGACAAATTGTGCATCTGTGTATGATAGAAACCGATCTAGTATCTGCAACACCAAGTCGATGCCTTTTTGTTCAACTAACCGTGTCACCATCCCCATCAAAAAGGCTTTGGAGTTAACTTCTAACCCTACTTCTTCTTGCAAGGCAATTTTATTAGCTCTGCGTTTATCCAAACTATCAGCCGTAAAGTTTTGGGCGATATATCTATCGGTAGCCGGATCGTAAGTCTCGGTGTCAATACCGTTAAGAATACCCGATAGTTTACCACTAATAAAAGACAACAGGCCTTCTAGTTCTTCACCGTATGCAGGTGTTTTTATTTGCTCGGCATAAGTGGGGGAAACCGTATTAACTCTATCTGCGTATTGCACTGCGGCTGCCATTGTATTGTGTCCCTGCATATACCAAGGACACCATGTAATTTTCTCTAAATACCAACGCCATGGCCCTTGATATGCGAGGTTATGAATGGTAAAAACGGTGCTAATATCGGGAGATTGATGCATCCAGACAGGAATCATTCCTGTGTGCCAGTCATGGCAATGGATAATTTCTGGCTTCCAATAATTCCAGCAAAACTCGGCTGCGCCATTGGCAAAGAATGTGAATCGCCAAGATTCATCTTCACCAGAGTAAATGTGGCGTGGCATAAAAGCAGGATGCCCAAATAAGTATAAGGGAACATCAGTACCAGGCAGAACAGCTTCGTACACCGAAAAGTCTTGGAACATCGCATATCCGCGCCAGATTGGATCAACAGGGATGTCCATTTTATCTGGTAGGAAACCGTAGTAAGGCATGAAGATGCGCACATCATGCCCCATTTTTCTGAGAATTTTGGGTAATGCTCCGACGACATCTCCCATTCCTCCTACTTTTGCAATAGGAGCTGCCTCTGCTGCAACAAATAGAATCCGCATGGTAATTTTTGTTTCCCCCAACTCAGCCTAGGTTTGAATTTTATCTAACGATGCTAAAGGCACGATCTAATATATGTGATGCACCTTGGTGGTACGCAAATCTTTATTAACTTTACCATTGGGAAGTCCCCTGTCGCGCTGTTCCATTTGCTTCGACAGAGCTAAGAGATAATTCTGTTCCGGCTTTAGCTGTACATCTGCTGCATAAGCTTCTACTTTAATCTACTCAGACAGACTCTCCTAGCGGAAACTGCAAGCCTTGAAATCGCTTACATCAATGAACACCTAGATCAGAATTTTTGGAGTAGCCGTTTCACTGCCTGCTCATATTAATACGTACTTTAAATTTTAGAGTACGTTCTATTTTGTGTTTTGCCTTTAATCTTTGACAATCTAATTTTCTTTAATTTTTTAACAAAAATTTAAATTACATAGTTACTTATATAACTCTTCTTTAACTTCTTTTGCGATAATTCTGACAAATGGATCCCAATAACGTGTTAATACTAAAATTTTAAACTTTTAATAAACATAATATTTTCAGCATAAAATGAACTACAATCGGATCTCTTTAGTTTATGCAACAAAAAATTTTGATTCTATCGGCAAATCCTAGAGGTACAACAGCACTGCGTTTGGATGAAGAGGTACGTGAAATCGATGCTGGACTTAAGCGAGCTAGAAATCGTGATCAGTTTGTTTTAGAGCAGAAGTGGGCGGTGCGTCCGAGAGATATTCAGCGAGCAATGTTGGAGATTAATCCCCAAATTATTCATTTTTCTGGGCACGGTATGGGAGATGAAGGTCTGGTATTTGAAAATGAAACAGGAGAAGCAAAGCTAGTTGACGGAGAAGCCTTAGCAGGATTATTTGAGCTATTTGCAGATCAAATTGAGTGTGTTGTTCTTAACGGCTGTCATTCAGAGGTACAGGCAAACGCGATCGCTCAACATATTAACTACGTGATTGGTATGAGCCAAGCAATCGGAGATAGAGCAGGAATTGAATTTTCTGTCGGCTTTTATGATGCTTTAGGAGCAGGAAAGTCTGTTGAATTTGCCTATAAATTCGGTTGTGCTGCAATCCGTCTAGCTGGTATTTCAGAGCAATTAACCCCAACTCTCAAGAAGAAGCCTGTTAAGGTGTCCAAAAACCACCCTCTACTTCCCAACGAACCAGCACCTGAGTTAGATCAGGAACCAAACGGCTCCTACACAGAACTACTAACAGAACTTTTATTACGTAGTGGACGTGCAGAATCTTCAGCGCGAAAAGCTCTTTGCATAAAAATTGGAATTGAACCAAATCAACTTGGATTTTTAAGGCAAACAACGGATGCGGACTTTGCTTTAGAGCTAATTACGTATTTGGATAGTATAGGTAACAACCGAGCGCTTTGTAAAATCTGCTCAGAACTTGAATTTGTGTTTAAAGGGGGGAAGTATTCGGCTGATTTGGAAAATATTAAATCAAAACTAAGCTGTAATAATGTGAGGGGTTAAAAGTATGTGGCAACAAAATTTGTTAAGTGAGTCTGACATAGCTAGATTAATAAAACTTTCAGTGAACGGCCTACAATCAAGATCACGAGAAGCACTATGTCATAATATTGGAGTCGAACCCAATATACTTACGTTTTTAAGAGAGTCTTCGGATTATGACTTTTTTTCAAGACTCATTCATTATTTAATTAAAACAGATAATAAAAAAGCTCTTTGGAAGCTTTGTAAAGAACTATTGCCTATTTTCGATCAAGGAGAACATGCTTATTTTCTAAAAGAAATTTTAGAAAAACTCAATTACAATCAGGAGTTTGACACGGAAAATTCAAATAATCGACATTCAACTTCAACTAGAGTTTCAACAAATAATTCAATTTTTAATGGAGGTATATTTACTATTCAAAAAATTACAGTTATAGTTTTCATCGTCATCGTAGGAGGATTAATTTCTTATTTTATATCGCAACGAGAGCAACCTCCAATAGGAACTTATCTATTTACTTGTAAAAAGATTTCTGTGAATAATGGTATTTTGACTGCTGATTGTGGAGATCTTAAGGGTAACTTCGTAACGACTAGTTTAGAGTACGGAAGATGTCGATATGGTATTGAGAACAGAAACGGGAGACTGGAATGTTATTAGTAGTAGTAAAGCACCAGATCAATAAGTCTCGTTGAGTTGAAATCACTGTTCTCTAGCTACTAATCTATTGTTATGTGTTATCATGATATTTAATTTTATTTTAAATCGCTTGTCTACCTCGATCCCTGTATTAGCTTTGACACTTGGTATAGCATTTATTGTCCAGTCTTCTCAAAAAGCTTCTCCGCAATTTACACTGAGTAGCTATCAAAAAAGTTGTTCTAACATTAAAGTAGAAGACGGAAATTTGTTATCAGCAACTTGTTTAAAAATAGATGGTAGCCCTAACAATACGTCCATTCGCATTCCTGAAATTGAAAATATTAATGGCGTACTGATATTTAATAATCTCCAAAATTCTAGTACCTATCAAAAAAGTTGCTCCAATATTAAAGTTGAAGAAGGGAATTTGTTGTCAGCAACTTGTTTAAAAATAGATGGTAGTCCCAACAATACGTCCATTCACATTCCTGGAATTGAAAATATTAATGGTGTGCTAACGTTTAATAATCTCCAAAATTCTAGTACTTATCAAAAAAGTTGTTCCAATATTAAAGTTGAAGAAGGGAATTTGTTGTCAGCAACTTGTTTAAAAATAGATGGTAGCCCCAACAATACGTCCATTCACATTCCTGGAATTGAAAATATTAATGGTGTACTGATGTTTAGTAATGATAGAAATTCTAGTACTTATCAAAAAAGTTGTTCTAATATTAAAGTTGAAGACGGAAATTTGTTATCAGCAACTTGTTTAAAAATAGACGGCAGCCCCAACAATACGTCCATTCGTATTCCTGGAATCGAAAATATTAATGGTGTGCTAACGTTTAATAATCTCCAAAATTCTAGTACTTATCAAAAAAGTTGTTCCAACATTAAAGTAGAAGACGGAAATTTGTTATCAGCAACTTGTTTAAAAATAGATGGTAGCCCCAACAATACCTCTATTCGCATTCCTGGAATTGAAAATATTAATGGCGTACTAATGTTTAAGTAAGTAGGCGAAGAATAATAGGAATTGTGTAAAGTTTTTTAAAATAGCTTAAAAGCCTTGCAGTTGGACATTGCTGCGCTAAAGCGCAACTACGAACCAAGGAGAATTTTATTGTAGCGACCTACTTAGTAATTCTAGGAATTGTTGGGAATAGAATCCTTAACGAGCTATAGTCTTACTGAATTTTGCTACTCCCTCGAACCCCACCTCTAGAAGAAGAGGTGGGAGGGTTAATAATAGAACAGTTTAGGAGCCACGTTGAATGACAGCAAAGATTTCCTCTAAAATTTCCTGCGCTCCTTGTTGTCTTAGTTTGTGTGCTAGTTCAGTACCTAGCTTTTCTGCATCACTAGTTTCGCCGCTTACTGTGTCTTGAACTAGCTTCTGACCATCTACACTGGCGACTATCCCTGATAGTGTTAAATGACTACCATTGATTTCTGTATTTACGCCAATGGGTACTTGGCAACCGCCTTCTAGATCACGTAGAAAGGCTCTTTCTGCAAGACAGCGATCGCGTGTTTCCGGGTGTTCGATAGCTTTAAGTAGTGATATCACTTCATGATCGTCTGCACGGCATTCAATCCCCAATGCTCCTTGACCAACAGCATGGAGAGAAATTTCTTTTGGTAGAATTTGGTGGATGCGATCGCCCATCCCCAATCTTTGTAGACCTGCAACGGCTAAAATGAGTGCATCGTACTCACCCGCATCTAGCTTTGCCATACGTGTGTTCAAATTTCCCCGCACATCTTTAAAAGTAAAGTGGGGGAAGTGATGGCGTAATTGTGCTAGTCGCCGCAAAGAGGAAGTACCAATTACAGCACCTTCTGGCAAGGTATCAATTTGCTTATCTTTGTGTTTTTCATGAACAACCAAAGCATCTGCTGGGTTTTCCCGTTCTGTAATTGTTGCTAATACTAAACCTTCTGGCAACCGGGTAGGCAAATCTTTGAGAGAGTGAACGGCAAAATCAATCTCCTCGTTGAGCATTCCTAATTCCAGTTCTTTAGTAAATAGCCCCTTGTCGCCAATCTTAGCTAAGGCTACATCTAGTATTTTGTCGCCATGGGTAGCCATAGTGTGGACTTCAAAAGAAATCTCGGGAAAGCTTTTCTGGAGTTGTTCTTGTACCCAGTAAGTCTGAATGAGAGCGAGTTGGCTTTTACGAGAACCGATGCGAATAGTCCGAGGGGCACTGGAAACAACTGATGTCATACGGCAGTATATAATGAGATAAAATGGCTCGTATCTAGACTACCGCATAGACATCTCCTCTGACTAAAGTCAAGAGGATTGTGAACTAATATTGCGAAGCGCGAGAGAATTACCCTTCATATTAATTTACATCCCGTCTAGTTGCTCGCGCAGTTTGCTACTTAGAATATCAATTATAGTAACGACTACTAGTAGTACTAAAATAAACGAAGTTGCTTTGTTGTATTCAAAGCCATCAATATAACTTTTTAACTCAAACCCTATACCACCCGCTCCCACAACACCTAAAACAGAGGCAGCGCGAATATTGTACTCAAACATCCAGAAAGTATAACCCAATACTAATGGTATGACTTGGGGAAAAATACCATACTGAGCAACTTGCCAGCGCGATGCACCAGCTACTCGTAAAGATTCTAAGGACCGGCGATCTACTGCTTCTATCGCTTGTTGATAGAATTTTGCAAGGTATCCAATAGTATAAATTCCCAATGCTAAAGTTCCGGCAGGGGCTCCAAGTCCCGTTGCGGCGACAAAAATCAAACCGAGGATAATTGATGGTACAGAGCGGACGATATCTTGGATGAAATTAGCCAAAAATTGTAACCACCGGGGCGCAATATTGTTGGCACTAGCTATAGCAATGGGCACGGAGAGAATAGCACCTATAGTGGTTCCCCAAACAGACATTTGTATAGTTTCAATCAAAGCCTCTATTGCTTTATCTACCACTTTTAAATCTGGAGGAAATAACCTTGAAATAAAGTCAGTAATATAAGGGAAACTATTCTTAAGTTCTTTAAAGTCTACCTGAAGACCTTGCAAAGCCCAAGCATAAACCGCAAGTGCAACACAGATAAAGAGTAAATTTTTTAGCCAAGAATACTGATGGGTGAAACTCGTAGGTTGTTTCATTAGGGGTCTAACGTTGATTAAGTTCAACAAATTTTGCTTGCAAAAACTTGCAAGAACCGTCATAAACCACACGTCCAGCATCGAGGATAACCGCACGTTGGCCATACTGCTCTGCCATGCTTAAATCATGTAGAACCGTAACAATGGTAATGTTATGCTGTTTATGAAGCCCCGATAATGTATCCATTACCTGCTGAGATGCCAGCACGTCTAAGCCTGTAGTTGGCTCATCCGCTAAGAGAATATGTGGCGATTGAATTAAAGCACGAGCAATAGCGACTCGCTGCTGCTGTCCACCACTTAATTTACTTGTTGTTTCGTAAGCTAAATCTTTTATTCCCAATCTTTCTAATATTTCTAAAGCTTTACGTCTATCTCTTTTGGGGAAACCAAAGATTGTTTCTAAACTACTTCTGGAACCCAAACAACCGCACAAAACATTCTCGATTGCTGAAAGTTGGCGAATTAATCCACCACCCTGAAACAACATTCCTATTTCCCGTCGAATTTTTACAACTGTGCGGGAATTTAGCTTCACGCCGTTAATTTCAATTATTCCTTTGTTCAAAGGTACCAATCCAACCAGTGAGCGTAACAAGGTAGACTTACCTGCACCGTTGAGTCCTAGCAAAACTACAAATTCACCACGATTAATCGAGCAATTGACACCATTGATAATAGGACGATTTAGAGAAGCTGTATAAGCTGTTTCTAATTCGTGACAGTTAATAATTGGTTGATTCATAAGAGCAGGGAACAGGGAACAGGGAACAGGGAACAGGGAACAGGGGAGCAAGGGAGCGGGGAGTAGGGATTATACCAATTCTCTAAGACAAAACAATAGATAGAGTGTGTAGGGGCGAACGGCGTTCGCCCTTAGAGCGTTTTGTAGGTGTAGTTACATTTAAGCAAATTGGTATTAGTCGAAGCCTATTCAATGCCCAATGCCCTTTGCCCCATACCGATCGTTAAGGTTCAACGCCTACACGTTGTAAGGCATCCTGCATCGGTTTTAAGTGACGGTTGTGGTCAACTCTGACTAATTGTGTGGAGTTGTATAAGGCGCTCAGTAAGTAATTGTTTGCTGGTTGATTTAACTTCAACATGGCGTCGATGAATTTTTCGCGCACTTGTGGCGGAAGATCATCATCAATGGCTATCCCATGAGCAGGGACACCTGGAATCTTGTAAAGAACTCGCAGTTTTTGCCGTTCTTGATTAGTTATATAAGGGGGGAACATTGCGTATTCTGAGACTGTTGCGACTTCAGCTTGATTGCGCAGTACTGCTTGCAATGCTTTGCTATAGTTACCACCGTAGGTGACATTACCTCGACCAAATAAATTCTCCAAGCCATCGCGGTTGGGAACTAATCCTAGTTTCACTAACTCGCTTGTGGGGAAGATAAATCCTGAACCTGACGTGGGGGAAGTAAATGCTATCTTTTTACCACGCAGTTGCTCTAGAGTTGCTTTCGCGGTGGGTTGGGTTGTCAGGGGACTGTTTGCAGGAACAACGAACACTGAGTTATAGGTGTGTTTCCCAGAGTAATTTTCGCGTACCTCCGCTAAATAAAAGCGAGCACCTGCAAGTTTTTCAGCTTTTAAAGCGGGACGAGTGCTTAAGAAAGCAACATCCGCACGATTTGCTCTTAAGGCTTCCACGGCTGCTGTATCATCACCAATTTGTGCGTTGATTTTCATTCCTGTTTCTTTCGATAAAAATGCAGCAACAGCATTTGCCTTATTTTGCAAATCTGTAGAATCAGCGCGACTAGAAAAAACCATGGTAATTTCACCCTCTCTTTGGGCAACTAGGGTTTGCCGTTGTTGACGAGAGTTTGGATTTGCAACTGCTTGCATACCACTAAACACATTGACAGCCAAACCTGTAAACGCTAGCAATGCTGCACTAGCGCCTAGCAAACCTTTCTGGCTAAGAACCATTAACAAAACCCCTTTGAGAATTAATCTCAATATTTATGATAATTATTATCATTTGTTATTTGATAAAACATTATACTTTTTGAGAGTTAAAGTCAACTAAAATAGATAGAAAAACTTCTATGATTTTGATAATGCGAAACTTATAGACCTCTAGCTTTGCGGTGAATGGTAGGTTTATTGCAACTTACTATCATTAGTATGGTGAGCAAATCCTGATAGACTGTTCCTCTTTTCTTTGGTACGATACGAGCTAGAATTGTAGAAGTACTCAAATTCCCCGATCAGCAAGAAAGGGGAGCAGAACTTGTTATTTCATTTTCCTATATGAAGCGTTCGGCCTGCCTTATCTTTAATCCTGTTGCAGGGCAATCTGACTCAGAACAAGATCTCGAAAAGATTCAGGCAATTTTATCTCCTGAAATTGACTTGGATATTCAGCTGACAACTAAAGAAGTTGGTGCTAAAGAACTCGCAGAAGCAGCTGTTAAACGGGGAGTTAGTGCCATTATTGCTTCGGGAGGAGATGGTACTCTCTCAGCTGCTGCTGGCGCTGTCGTCGGTACTGATATTCCGTTTGGTATTATTTCACGAGGAACAGCAAATGCTTTTGCCGCAGCTTTAGAGATCCCAGATACAATAGAGGCTGCTTGTGAAGTGATTTTACAAGGGGGAACTCGGACTATAGATGCAGCCTATTGTAATGATCTGCCAATGGTTTTGCTGACGGGCATTGGTTTTGAAGCTGAAACGGTAGACAAAGCAGATCGGGAAGCAAAAAATCGGTTTGGGGTTTTGGCATATATTATTGCAGGATTTCAGCAGCTGCGATCTTTTGAGACGTTTGATGTAGAAATTGAAACTGACGATAAAATAATTAAAGCTTCTGCTGCCGCAGTAACGGTAGCTAATGCGGCACCTCCAACTTCGGTATTGGCTCAAGGCCCGGCGGCGATTATTGTGGATGATGGGTTACTAGATTTAACAATCGTAGCTCCAGCAAACAAAGCTGCTGCGATCGCCGCTACGTTTCATCTCTTCCAAACAGCTTCCACAGGAAACTCCGTTGAGAGAGATGACATCGGTTATATGCAAGCAAAAAAATTCAAAATCACAACTGATCCCCCCCAAAAGGTTGTTGTTGATGGGGAAATTGTAGGGTCAACTCCCGTTAGTATTGAATGCATCCCAGCAGCGTTCAAAATTTTTGTACCAACGTTACAACAAGATGATCCTATTGAGAAGCTAAATGGTCTTCCTAATTTAACGATTGAGCCTAAGTCTGATAGTAAAGAGTCTATATAACGCGGGCGAGATGCCCGCATTACAGCTTAAGCGATATGATCTTCGCGTGTTGGCTGTAGGAAAGCTAAGGAGCACAGTTGCCTTGAAACTAATATCTGAACCGGCGATCGCTGACAAAATTCGCAAAATGAACCAGAGGGTGCGATGGCGAGATCCAGCAATTGTGAAACGGGATATTGACCAAACTCGCTTCGTTTTGGAGAATCAACAGTCTGATAATCCAGAGTTCTCGTTTTTAGTGGTAGGTGATAGTGGTTCTGGCGCACACCAAGGATACAACCCGCAGCCTCAGAGACAAGTTGCCGAACTCATGCTACCCCATCACAAAGAATGCAGTTTCATGCTGCACACTGGTGATGTTATCTACCTCGTAGGGTCAAGCGAATACTACCAGGATAATTTTATTTTACCTTACCGAGAGTTTCTCATAGGCAAGGAAAATCCGCAAAGCATTCCCTATGACCAGATGGTTTTCAAGTTACCAATTCTACCTGTACCGGGAAATCACGATTACTATGATCTGCCGCTTGTTTTTGGCTTAGTATCTTTAACAACTCTACCACTACGCCGCCTTATTGGCTCAAAACTAAATCTTGATGTTGGGTGGCATGGCTCAGGACAAGGAGACGCTTATGCGCGGGCATTTCTGGACTATCTTAATGCATTTAAATTCCCAAAAGAGCTAGAGCGTCACTTAGACGAACACTATACTGCTAAAACAGACACAGGTCGCTGTTTGCGCTATGTGCCTGCATATTTCACTCGTCTTCCCAATCGCTACTACACCTTTCGCTACGGAGGAATTGATTTTTTTGCTCTGGATTCTAATACATTTAATGATCCTCCTCCCCTACCCACAACTCAAGAGGGTGAAGCTACGCGTAGGTTATTAGTACAGCGTCGCGATGCCCTAGAGCAAGAGAAGCTACAATTAATGGAAAGCTCTGCGAAGCTGAATCCTGATAATCCAAGCGAAACCGAACAACTAGACGACATACATGCTAAGGTATCGCAGCTTGAGGAAAATATTGTAGATATTGACAAGCAATTAACTGCTGACCGAAAAACAGTAACAGATGTTGAACAACTGGAATGGTTGAAGCTGAGATTAATTGAGTCTTGGAATACACCTGACGTTCGGGGAAGGGTGATTTATTTTCACCATCCTCCCTATGTAACTGAAGCAACAAAATGGCACCAGGCGCAGACTTTAGCGGTTCGTAACCGCTTACGCGAGGTATTCGATGGGGTAGCTAAGGAAGTAGGGTCTATAAATCAGAAGCGTCCTTTAGTAGATTTAGTTTTAAATGGTCATGCTCATTGCTTGGAACATTTGCAGACAATGAACACAGGACATGCAGATTCTCATATCAACTGGATTGTCTGTGGTGGTAGTGGTTATAGTTTACGACGCCAGAGAAGAGAGGGAGCGGATTTGCATGAGACTTTTATCAATGTAGATAAACAGGAGAATCGGCTAGTAGCGCGATCACATCTTTTCATTGGCCGTAACGGTCAAGGTTACCATAAACGCCGACCTTACTCATGCTTACGGATTGATGTCAAAGAGGGTTTTCCTCCTAAATTTATCATCCGTCCCCTAGTGGCTGAATGGTACGAACGGCAGTGGCATAATTATATAATTAAGCCGTTCACAATTTAATAACTATTATCTAAAACATTCAGTCGAGAATTTTTCAGGGTGTCTAGAGCTTGGTTGATCTTTAAACTATTAGTTTTGTCTATCCTACCTATTAAGGATGAGACCATCAGTTTGAGGTGTGAGCAAGGTAGCATCAGCCAATCCAACTAAAGGAGGAGCATCATTGGCCAAGATAGAAAACAAACATCATGATATCATTATTAACTAAAAGAGATCATTGATTTATGAGTTATAGATTAGCTATAAAGTAGCTTAGTTAATTTTTTAACCATCAAATATGCGGTTAATACAATGACAAAACTTACTTCAAATTTTTTTATACTGGACATCAAACAGCTAATAACATAATGAAGCAGAAGAAAAATTTGTATAAATTAACTCTTTGTATACCTCTATCCTTAGAACTCTATGTTTTTCGTTAGGTCAAGACAGCTTATAGCTGTACTAATTGTATTTTGCTTTAAACCCGCTGTATATATTCTGCCTGCTTAGCTTGGTTAATGTTGTTAAACAGTAGATACACCTATAAGCTTTGAGCTTTTTGGCAAATATCGCTGATTTTTAATAAGTTTCCTTTAATTTTGGTCTATAAAAACATAAAACTAAAAGTTGATAGTTAGGCTGACGATTTTTTCGTTAAAATTATGGTAGTATCGCCTGTGGCGACTCTGAAATTCAGTCCAGCATAACATCCTAAGTTTTTGTAGAGATTACTCCACTACAAAATGTTCTCAATAACTATAAGTTAGTGAAAAATTATGGCAGTATTAGGGCCTAGAAAACCATAAAAATGACATTTTTTCTCCTGCTGAGAGAGATATAGCCGTACAATCGTCGCTAAAAGACTTTTGTTAAGTAGGATATGTTTTTGATAAAGCTTTTATGAAGATAATAAAATACGATAAAGAATGTTTTAAGATTTTATCAAATTGATATCAAAATTGACCATTGAACAAATGGTTTTAGTTAGAATTGAAACCGGATACACCGGATAATTCTGCAACCTGTAATTAAATAATTGGTAGTTACCTTAGGGGTGAGCTTTGATGGTCTTTGAGATCTCGGTTCATTCAGCGTAACCTCTTAGAATTTAGTTTTTCACTAACTAATATGAGAGGTCGGATTACAGAAGAAGTGTATTTAAAATCACACATAAATATTTCAAGCAACTAACTGTATTAACGTTTCTCCGCCTTCTTAATGGGAGTGGAGATTTTTTAGACAAGACGGTTGGTAGTGTTATGACCGATAAAGATCACGATCAATCAAAAGATAGAAGGAAAACCAGGTCAATAAAATTCGGTGTCAAACCAACAGAATTTTTTTTGATGCCTTGCTACAGCTACAGTGGCACTTGTAAAGATTCTTGAATAGCTTCATCAAAGTTTTGAAGTATTTAAGGTAGGAGAATTTCCTCTTTTCCAAGAGAAAACAAATGGTAATTCCAATAATTACAAGAACCCAATTTTCAAGTCTCTATTTTTGAGGTAATCAAATTATGCTGCTAAAGGAACTCAAAGATAAAATCGAACACAAACAAGCAAATATTGGGATTATTGGTCTTGGATATGTAGGACTGCCAATTCTAGTTGCTTTTGCTAAAAAAGGATTTTCTGTATTAGGATTTGATGTTGATCGGAATAAAATTGAGCAGATCAAAAAAGGGCATTCTTATATCAGGCATATTTCATCTGAGAATTTAAAGAATGAATTAATAGATGTTACTGATGACATGAGCCGATTGGGGGAAGTTGATGTAATTATTATTTGCGTCCCGACTCCCCTTGATGTACACAGGGAGCCTGATTTAAGCTATGTAGTTGACACCGCTCATGCTATTTCTCGTCGGTTAAGAATAGGACAGCTTGTTGTTTTGGAGAGTACGACTTATCCGGGAACTACAGAAGAGGTCATGCTTCCTATTTTGGCTAAAAGTGGTTTAGTAGTCGGTCAAGATTTTTCACTTGCTTACTCTCCTGAGCGAGAAGATCCTGCCAATGAAAACTATTCTTTTGTTAATGTGCCAAAAGTAGTTGGAGGAGTTACTCCTTTATGTCTTGATCTTGTTGAAATTCTGTACAACCAGATTATTATCAAAACTGTACCAGTTTCTTCTACCCAAACAGCAGAAGCAACGAAAATTTTAGAAAATATTTATCGTGCAGTTAATATTGCTCTTGTTAACGAATTGAAAATTATCTTCCAAAAAATGAATATAGATATTTGGGAGGTAATTGAAGCTGCTAAAACGAAACCCTTTGGCTTTCACGCATTTTATCCTGGTCCAGGTTGGGGAGGACATTGTATTCCAATTGATCCATTTTATTTGACTTGGAAAGCTAGAGAATATGACGTATCTTTACAATTTATTGAGTTAGCTGGTGAAGTTAATACTTTAATGCCTAACTATGTTGTAGAGAGGCTGTCTTTGTCTCTTAATCAGCGTTGTAAGCCTTTGAAAAAATCTCGAATTTTGATTTTAGGAGTCGCTTATAAAAAGAATGTAGATGATCAAAGGGAAAGTCCTTCGCTAAAAATTATCCAGCTATTAAAGCAATATGAAGCATATGTCGATTATCACGACCCTTACGCTCCAGTTTGTGCAAATCATCGTCACTATCCAGAAATAAATTTAACATCTGTTCCATTAACAAAAGAAACTTTGCACAATTATGATGCGGTCATTATCGTTACAGACCATGATGATGTCGATTACCAATTAGTTGCTGAAAGTTCGTCCTTAATTATTGACACAAGAAATGTCTTGGCTGCTAAAGGATTCAAGACTGCCAATACAGTTAGCGCTTGAACAACATAAACCTTCTTTATAATTTCGTTTTTTTGGATTATGATATCTAACTTTGATAAATACGTCGCTGTCGTTGGCTGTGGGTATTGGGGTAAGAATTTAGTCAGAAATTTTGCGGAATTAGGTGTCTTACGTGTAATTTGTGATGCTAGTCATGAATCCCTTGACAAATTCAAGGCACAGTATGGTGTTGAGGGAGTGACGGATTTCAGGAAAGTTTTAGATATGCCAGATGTCCAAGCTATCGTCATTGCTACTCCTGCTATCACTCATGCAGGCTTAGTTATGCAAGCGTTAGCTGCTGGTAAAGATGTGTTTGTTGAAAAGCCTTTAGCCTTGACTTTGGAAGATGCGTTGTCGATAGAGGCTGCCACTCGCAAGAGTGGTGGTATTGTAATGGTAGGGCACTTGTTAGAATACCATCCCGCTTTAGTCAAACTCCGCAGTTTGGTGGCTGAAGGAAAAATTGGTAAGCTTCAATATGTGTATTCAAATCGCTTGAGTTTTGGTAAAGTTCGTACTGAAGAGAACGTCCTTTGGAGCTTTGCTCCCCATGACATTTGTACTATTTTAGGATTCGTTGGTAAATTACCTATTTCTGTTCAGGCTGTAGGGAAGAACTCATTAGGCGAAGTTGAAGACTTTTGTACTATCAATTTAGAATTTGAGGACAAGATTAAAGCTCATATATTTGTGAGTTGGTTTCATCCTTTTAAAGAACATCGTCTTGTAGTAGTTGGTGATGCTGGAACCGCAGTTTTTGACGATGTTTCTGTTGAAGAAAAATTGACAATTTATGAACAGGCTGTAGGGTTGCAAAATAATATACCTTTCCTTAAGGAAAATACCAAAACTATAATTCCAATTGAAAAGGCAGAGCCTCTCAAGTTGGAATGTCAGCATTTCCTTACTTGCGTTCAAAACAGACAAAATCCAATAACTAGTGTCCAAAATGGTATCGATGTTTTGACAGTATTACAAGCAGCTCAAGTATCGCTAGAATCTCAAGTGAAAAGTTTTAGTTTAAAGGAGAATTTACTTGTCAACAATTAGTTCAAATTCCTCAAAAGAGTTGGGTTACTTTGCCCATGAGTCTGCTTATATTGATCAGCCCTGTTCGATTGGCAAAGGTTCGCAAATATGGCACTTTAGCCATGTTATGCAAGATGTGGTTATTGGAGATAAATGTAAAATAGGACAAAATGTATTTATTGCATCTGGGGTAAAAATAGGACAAAATGTAAAAATACAAAATAACGTCTCTGTCTATGCTGGGGTTGTTTTAGAAGATGATGTATTTTGTGGTCCTAGTTGTGTATTCACAAATATAAAAACACCTCGTTCTGCTTTCCCAAGAAATACACAAGATGATTACTTGATAACTTTGGTAAAACAAGGTGCTACAATCGGTGCAAATGCCACAATTGTATGTGGTCATACCATAGGGCGTTATGCATTCATTGGTGCTGGCTCAACAGTTACAAAAGATGTTCCAGATTACGCACTAGTTTATGGCAATCCAGCAAAACGTGCTGGTTGGATGTGTGAGTGTGGCGCAAGGTTAGAAAATTTTACAACGACAACAGTCTGCAAAGCTTGCGATCGCAAGTACCAATATAATGGTGAAAACAAAATTTCAAGGATTGAATAATTGTGAATATTCCACCTTTTGATGCAACTTATCAGTATCAAACTATTGCTTCTGAGATCGAAAAAAATATATGTGCTGTCATGGCTGGTGGACGTTATATTTTAGGTCCCCAAGTTAAAGAGTTTGAAGCTGAATTTGCTCAATATTTAGGTTGTGAGCAAGTTATTTCTTGTAATTCTGGGACGGATGCACTACATTTAGCTTTAAGAGCTTTGAGAATTGGTCCAGGTGATGAAGTCATTACAACACCTTTTACTTTTGTTGCGACGACAGAAGCTATTGGGATCGTGGGTGCTACTCCTGTCTTTGTTGATGTTGATGTAAACACCTATAATATTGACCCCAGTTTAATTGAGGAAAAAATTACAGAACGCACTAAGGCTATCTTGCCAGTCCATTTGTTTGGGCGTCCTTGTAATATGACAGATATCATGGCGATCGCGCGCAAGTATAATCTTAAAGTTATTGAAGATTGTGCTCAATCAACAGGGGCTACTTGGCAGGGAAAAAAAGTAGGAGTTATTGGTGACGTTGGTTGTTTTAGTTTCTTTCCTACCAAAAACCTCGGTTGTTTTGGCGATGGAGGCGCAATTGCAACTTGTGATCCCGAGATTGCTGAGCGTGTAGAGTATTTACGCAGACATGGAGGTAAAGTAAAGTACCAGCATGAAGAATTAGGGCTTAACAGCCGCTTAGATACTTTACAAGCAGCAGTTTTATTAGTCAAGCTGCCCTATGTTGAACAGTGGAACTCAGCTAGAAGTGCGATCGCAAATTACTACATTAGTCAACTAGCTGAAGTAGAGAGTATTGTTTTACCTACAGTCCAGCAAGAAGGAGAGTCGGTATGGAATCAGTTTACAATCAAGGTTCTGGACGGGCAAAGAGAACGGCTACAAAAATTTCTCAAGGAGAAAGGGGTAGGCTCAATGATCTACTACCCTATCCCGTTACACCTACAGCAAGTACACGCTGACTTAGGTTATTTCCTTGGCTCATTGCCAAACAGCGAAAGATTGAGTCATGAAGTTTTATCTTTACCAATGTTTCCAGAACTGACTGTATCAGCACAACAAGTCGTTACTGAGTCTATAAGTCAAGCATTTTCGTCATTTGCATTAACTTAAGCAAGTTTTCTAGTAACTTCATGAACTCTCAATCGCCTCGTTCTCGACTTCAATTCGTTTCATATGCAGCTTTATTCACGAGCATTGGCTTTGGAATAGTTGGACAATTGCTCATGAAATACACTATGAGCCATACAGGAGAAGGTTTGTTAACTTGGCCATTTATTCAAAAGTTAGTGATAGCTTTGACTACCTACAGTTTAGGAATAGTAAATTGGATATTTGCTCTACGAGTTGTAAAACTGAGTATAGCGTATCCATTGACTAGCTTAAACTATGTGGGCATCTTATTAGGTTCCTACTACTTTTTTGGTGAAAAAATCACACTGATTCGGGTTGTTGGAGTTGCATTGATTTTTTCTGGAGTTCTTTTGGTAGCTCTTCCAATTACGAACCGCCAACAAAGGTGAGTTATGAATATTATTTCTTGGCTGATTTTAATGCTAGTCGTTGTGCTAGGTACTGTAGGACAGCTATCGCTAAAATATGCGTTTCAAAGTTCTACTTCTGTTGCAGGAGCTAGTAAATCACTACGAGATGTTCTATTTTCTCCTTATTTTTGGGTTTGGTTTATTTCCTACGTAGTGGTTACTATCTTATGGCTCGTTGTCTTAAAAACAATTCCTTTAAGTCAAGCGTTCCCAGCACTAGGATTAACATTTGCCCTTGTACCTCTTGCTTCTCACCGTTTTTTACAAGAGAAAGTTGTTTTGAGCCAGTGGTTGGGGATAGTCATTATTATAACTGGGGTCATTCTTGTTGTCCAGAAATAACTAGGATTTTTTTTAATATTGATTTTTGAGAGGGATTGTTATGGTTTCTTTTCCAAAGAAAGTTTTGGTTACAGGAGTTGCTGGATTCCTGGGTTCTCACTTGCTAGAAAAACTACTAAACGGGGGTCATGAAGTTATTGGAATAGATAATCTTTCAATGGGAAAATTAGAAAATATTGCTGAACATCTAACAAATAAATCATTCCAATTTCTCCAGAAAGACATCACTGAAAAATCTACTTTTGATAATTTAGATAATGTCGATTGCATTGTTCACCTCGCTGCTTTCAAAATACCTCGATACGGCAAAGCTATTGATACTTTAAAAATCAATTATCAAGGAACAGATAACGTTCTGGAATTTGCACGAAAACTTAATTGTAAATGTGTACTCGCTTCTACTTCTGACGTATACGGTCGTAACCCAAAGCTACCTTTTAACGAAGATGATAATTCAGTGATAGGCTCATCTAAAGTAGCTCGTTGGAGTTATGCTGTATCCAAGCTGTTCGATGAACATCTAGCTTTTGCGTATCAAGATAGCTACGGTATCCCCGTTGTTATTCTGCGCTTTTTCGGCTCCTATGGACCCCGCCATCACTTATCATGGTGGGGCGGACCTCAATCTGTCTTTATAGAACAAGTATTGAATGATACGGAAATCACTATTCACGGTGACGGATTACAAACCCGGAGTTTTACTTATGTAAGTGATACCGTTGCAGGTATTTATGCTGCTACTATCAAGGCAGAAGCAAATGGAGAAATTTTTAATATTGGTAGCAATCATGAGATTACGATCATCGATTTAGCTAAAACTATCAAACGCCTCAGCAATACACCCGGAGAACTGAAGGTAAAATTTGTTCCCTATGAATCTTTTACAGGGGGTAAATATGAGGACGTTAGACGGCGTGTACCTGATAGCAGCCGTTGCGAACAAATTCTTGGTGTTAAAGCCATGATTGGATTAGAAGAAGGTTTATCTCGTACCATTGCATGGCAACGCAGTCTTAATCTTTACAAGTATTAAATGATGAATATCGGTATTGTTGGCGGTGGAATGATGGGGTTGGTGTTAGCCTATCGGCTTTCACAACAAGGTCATATCGTAACCGTGTTCGAGAGTAATAAGCAACTAGGTGGACTTACAACTTATCATGATTACGGCCCATTTGTATGGGACCGTTTCTATCATGTGATCTTACCATCAGATACTCACTTAATTAAGCTCATTAAAGACATTGGTCTTGGAGAAAAACTGCGTTGGCGTCCAACCTTAACAGGTTGTTATATTGACCAAAAGTTGTATTCGATTAGCAACACTCTAGAATTTCTGCGTTTTCCTCCGCTAACTCTTATCGGAAAACTCAGGTTAGCTTTTACCCTCTTATATGGTTCGCGCATCAACAACTGGCGGCGGCTTGAAAAAATACCTGTTGAAGATTGGCTGCTGAAAATTTCCGGCAGAAATACATACGAGAAGCTTTGGAAACCTTTGTTGTTAGCTAAATTGGGTGATAACTACAAACGCGTCTCCGCCGTCTTTATTTGGTCATATATCAAACGATTGTTTTCGGCTCGCGATTCCTCTTTACACAAAGAGCAATTAGGTTATGTTGTGGGAGGCTACAAAACCGTTTTCAACCAGTTAGAGCAATTAATTTGCTCTAATGGAGGCCGTATCTGTACTGCTGCCAATGTTGAATATATCACCTCTGATCCAAAAGGTGGCCTATGGGTTAAACACAGCAAAGACAAAGAACATTTTGATAAAGTTGTTTTTACTGGACCAGTGAATGTTTTACAACGGGTGGCTGATCAAAACCTGATCGAGGTTCGAGACAATTCCACGACCGTTGAATATATGGGTGTCATTTGTATGGCACTTATTACCCGCAAAGCCTTGGTGCCTTATTACATTGTGAATCTCGCCGATCAACGTATACCATTTACTGGCATCATCGGGATGAGTAATCTAGTTTCTTTGGAAGAGACTGCAGGACTACACATTACTTATTTTCCAAAATATGTAATATCTGACGACCCTCTGTTGCAACAAACAGATGATGAATTGAGAAAGTTATTTTTCCGAGGATTACGCTTAATTTTTCCAGAATTAACAGAAGATAACATTGTGGCAGCACATATTAATCGAGCTACAAAAATGCAACCATTACAAGTTTTAAACTACTCTAGTATCGTGCCAACCACTATTACGAAAAACCAAGATTTTTTTGTTCTCAACACCTCCCAATTTATTAACAATACTCTTAATAATAACAGTGTTGTGCAACATGTCGAGGAATTCGTCAAAATGGTTGCTGTTTTTTAATAAGTTCTAAAGTCGCTATTTTTATACGGTCCAGATTTTAATTTACACCTTTCTTAAAGAGCCATAAGGGTAACAAATTTTTAACAGTTATTTGTTCAAAAATGATTCCTTCTAGCATACCTAATCAGCCAACAGATAATAAGCACCGCCCACATGCTTTGTTAAAAATTGATCTTTGGCTAGTTGCTGTACTTATCTGCTATGTCATATTTGCTTCGACTAATTGGGGTAAGTTGGAAACTCCTAACATTGATATAGGTCGTGAGGTAGAGATTTCTGCTCGACTTCTCACTGGACAAGTACTTTACCGTGACATAGCAACCTATTATGCTCCACTTGCTTACTATGTTAATGCACTAGCACTGTTAGTTTTTGGGCAGAAGTTGGAAGTCTTTTATGTAATAGGTCTTGGCTTAGCGTTAGCAGCAACATTACTGTTTTATCGTTTGGCAAAGCGTTTGATTTGTCCTTCTTGGGCAGCAATGTGTACTATATGCATGTTGATTTATTGTGCTATAGGTCCTGATATATTTCATTTTGTCGTACCTTACAGTTACGGTGCTTCCTACGCTATGGTACTATCTCTAGTAGCCATAACATCTGTTGATTTCTATACCAACACTGGGAGGCCAAGATGGCTGGTAGCTGGTGCGATCGCCTCTGGACTAGCTGGTCTTGCAAAACAAGAATACGGCGTAGCAATGCTCTTTAGTGTATTAGTTGGTGTAAATTTATTCCTTGTTCCAAACCTACAAACTAGAATTCGGAATAGCATACTTGTTATTTTTCTTGCTTTCGCAACAGCGTTCATCCCACTTGCCTTACTTGCTCAGCAAGCTTCCTGGGAGAAATTATCCTTATCGCTATTTCCAGCTTCTCAACTGGGGCTGATGAACCAGAACAGCGCTTTCCAGGTTTCTCCACTGAAAACCATACTCACATGGTGGGACAGCTTTCGATTTTTCTTTATTAGCACATTATTAATCACTCCGTCGATTATAGCTTCTCACTGGCTGTTCAAACAAACTAAGTTACGTAGCATTCCTCAGCGCTTGCTGACTGGGGCTGAAGTAATTACTGGCTTTGTTTTAACAACTATTTGTTTTTTAGGATTTTTCTTCATTGTAAAAAAATTTTTTCCTAACTTCACTCAAGATGTTGGTCTCCTTCCCGCCGATGTTTTTCAACCACTGAGAGAAATGTCTTGGTTCATACCATTTATGGTAGGGTGGTTTGCTCTATATCGGCCAAAGTTTCGTCAGTATAAACATACACCACTTTTATGGACATTACTGGCTTTTTCGCTGTTACTTAACTCTCGATGGTTGTTTTACATTAATTTCTATGGCCTATTTGCGCCACCAGTGGTGTTACTATTTTTTGTCATACTTTACCATTTAACTCAACCTATAAGAAGATTTGTATGGTGTTATTTGCTAATTTGTTTACTCTTTGCTGGTAGTATTAAGGTAGGGAGGTTAACTGAGTATCAATATACTGTAAACTCCTCCCATGGAAGCATCTACACAAGAAGCCTGGAACTTGCCCGTGCCTTTGAGCAAACTATAAAAGTTATCAATGTTTCTAAGGTTACCTCTGTACTTGTCTTGCCAGAAGGCAATATCCTTAATTTTCTCTCAGGAACTCACTCACCTAGTCGAGAACTCACGTTTCTGCCATTGACTCTCCCAACTACTGTTGATGAGCAGAACTTTCTTTCTCAAATGCAAGCGAACCCACCTGAACTGATTGTTTATGTAGATCGTTCTTTCCCCCAGTGGGGCTATCAAAAATACAGTGAATTCAACCCGCTTGTTGATCAGTGGATAACTGCACAGCATCGATTGATTCACGTCTTTCCTAAAGACGAGGGCGCTATAAATATCTACAAATCTTGAGTTTTAGTCTCTCTATCAAGAGGAACTCACAATATGGATCACACTTTATACCAATTCGTTTAAATAAGCTGATCTGCATCTGGATTGTATAAGACGAAAACGTAAAATTTAACTAATGTGTCTCAAGAGAATAAATATTACCTGGATAATTCTTCGTTAAAAATTGATTTTTGGCTAGTTACCGTACTTGTGTGCTTTACTCTATTAGCTTGGGCTAACTGGGGAAAGCTTCAATACCCTATTATAGATGTTGGTCGCGAGGTTGAGATTTCTGCTCGGCTTGTGACTGGACAAGTACTTTATAGAGATATACAAACTTACTACGGTCCACTCTCTTACTATGCTAATGCGCTAGCATTGTTAGTTTTTGGTCAGCATCTGGAAGTCTTTTATGGAGTGGGCATTGGTTTAGCTTTAGCAGTAACATTACCATTTTATCGCTTAGCAAAGCGTCTAACTTGTTCTGCTTGGGCAGCACTTTGCACGATATGTATATTAATTTACTGTGTTATAGGCCCTGGGCTTTTTTTCTTTATCATACCTTACAGTTACGGTGCAGCGTACGGTATGGTGATGTCTTTAATTGCTATCACTGCTGTTGATTGCTATGCCACCACAGGTAAAAGAAGATGGCTCATAGCTTGTGCGTTCGCTTGTGGGCTAGCTGGACTTGCTAAACAAGAATACGGTGTAGCAGTATTGTTCAGCGTATTGATTGGTTTAAATGTATACCCTCAACTAAATCTGCTGACTAGAGTTAAAGATAGTGTACTTATAATATTTATTGCCTTTCTAACAGTATTTATACCATTTACTCTACTTGCTCAGCAAGTTTCATGGGAGAAGATCTACTCATCCCTGTTTCCGGTTTCCCAAATTCGGATAATGAACCGGAGTAGTCTTTTTCAGGTTTTTCCACGCAAAACTCTAAGCATATGGTTGAATACCTTCAAATTTTTCTTTTTTAGCTCTTGGGTCGTTATTCTATCGATGACAGCTGCTCATTGGCTGTTAAAACAATGTAGACAGTTTCACATCCCTCAACGGTTTAGTCCTTTAGTTGAAATATTTACAGGCTTTATTATTACAAAAATTCTTTTTAAACTACTGAAAAAATTTGTTTTTCACACAGATATTATTCAGACTGCCTATGTTAGTATCAGGATTTTTCAATCATTAAGTGATATGTCATGGTTTATACCTTTGATAGTTGGATGGTTTGCTCTCAATCGACCTCAAAAAAACGAGTATAAACAAGCACCAATTTTGTGGATGTTACTGGGTTTTTGCTTGTTACTTAACTCTCGGTGGTTATTTTACATTAATTTCTACGGCTTATTTGCGATACCAGTAGTACTACTATTTTTTACATTAGTTTATTATTCAACTAAGCCTATTAGACGATTTGTATGGTGTTATGTACTCATTTGTTTACTTTTTGCTGGTAGTATTAAAATAAGTGAGTTATATCAGTATCGGTACACAATAAACTCCTCGCATGGAAGCATCTACACAACAAGTGCTGAGCTTGCCCGTTCCTTTAACCAAACTATAAAAGCTATTAATGCTTCTTCGGCTACCTCCATACTTGTTCTACCAGAAGGCAATATCCTGAACTTTCTTACAGGAACTCACTCACCGAGTCGAGAACTCACTTTTTTGCCATTGGTTCTGCCAACTAGTGGGGATGAGAGGAACTTTATTGCTCAGATGGAGGAGAAACCCCCTGATCTTATTGTCTATGTAGATCGTTCTTTTCCTGAATGGGGCTATCAAAGATATGCCCAATTTAACCCGCTTGTTGATCAGTGGATAACTCAAAAACATCGATTAATTCACGTCTTCCCTAAAGACGACGGTGCTATTAGGATCTACCATTCTTGAGTTTCGACTTAAGAAATATTTAATCTACAAAAATTTTGACGATAAAATTAGGAGATTCTAAATGGCTCAACTTTACGAGTCTGTACTAATAGCTCAAGCCCAAACAACTGAAACGATATTCACAACTCAAACTCCAGCTACACCCAATGTCACGGATAATACTAGTTATGAGTTAGGTCTAAAGTTTCAAAGCATCAAAGCAGGGCAAATTACAGCAATTCGCTACTGGAAAGCTGCAAGTGAAACAGGTTCTCATACAGGTAGAATTTGGTCATCGAGTGGTACTGTTTTAGCAACTGTAACTTTTACTAATGAGACGGCTTCTGGTTGGCAACAGCAGGCTCTTAGCACTCCACTAAACATTCAAGCTAACACCACTTATGTAGTCACGGTCAATGCTAATCTGTATTTTGCATCCACTAGCAACAACCCATTAGCAACTTCTATTGTCAATGCTGATCTCAAAACAGTTGCTGACGGTAATAATGGTGTGTTCGGTGCTCTGGGTTCTTTTCCGACTAATTCCTATCAAAATAGTAACTATTTCCGCGATATCGTCTTTGTCCCTTCATCTACTACTCCTCCACCAACTACTGAGACGATATTTACAACTCAAACTCCAGCTACACCCAATGTCACGGATAATACGAGTTATGAGTTAGGTCTAAAGTTTCAAAGCATCAAAGCAGGGCAAATTACAGCAATTCGCTACTGGAAAGCTGCAAGTGAAACAGGTTCTCATACAGGTAGAATTTGGTCATCGAGTGGTACTGTTTTAGCAACTGTAACTTTTACTAATGAGACGGCTTCTGGTTGGCAACAGCAGGCTCTTAGCACTCCTCTAAGCATTCAAGCTAACACCACTTATGTGGTCACGGTCAATGCTAATCTGTATTTTGCATCCACTAGCAACAACGCCTTAGCAACTTCCATTGTCAATGCTGATCTCAAAACAGTTGCCGACGGTAATAATGGTGTGTTCGGTGCTCTGGGTTCTTTTCCCACTAATTCCTTTCAAAATAGCAACTATTTCCGCGATATCGTCTTTGTCCCTTCATCTACGACGACTCCGACCAATCCCATTGTTATAGAAAACCAAAAAGCTGGCACAACCAACTGGAAGATCACTAACCAAGCATCAACTGAAATTGCTGGTTATGCCTCAGCCACAAGTGTGAATAAAGGTGGCTCTATAGCTTTCAAAGTTTCTTTGGCAACACCAGGATCGTTCACAATTGATGTGTATCGCTTAGGCTACTACGGAGGTAGTGGAGGTAGGTTGGTAACCAGCATTGGCACACTAAGTGGTATTACCCAACCAGATTGTACAATCACTGACACTACTACCAAACTTGTAGAATGTAACTGGTCAACTTCTTACACGCTTTCTGTTGGCTCTGATTGGACTAGCGGTCTGTATATTGCCAAGCTAATTGAGTCTAGTAGCGGTAAACAATCTCAAATATGGTTTGTTGTTCGTGACGACAGTAGGAACTCTGATGTTTTGTTCCAGAGTAGCTTCAATACTTTTCTGGCTTACAGCAACACCGGTGGTTACAGCTTGTACGGATTTAATAGTATCAATGGTCAAGCAGCGCTAAAGGTTTCTTACGACAGACCATTCTCTGAAACAACAACTCTGACTGCTGAGTTCAATAACTTACTGCGTTGGGAGTACAATATGGCGCGTTGGTTAGAGTCTCAGGGTTATGATGTAACTTATGTGACTAATGTAGATGTTCACTCAAACTCCCAGTTATTGAGGACGCATAAGGCATTCCTCTCAGTGGGTCATGATGAATACTGGTCGCTAGAACAGCGCAATAATGTTCAGAACTCTCGCGATGCAGGAATAAATTTAGGGTTTTTCAGTGCGAATAGTGCCTACTGGAGAGTACGGTTTGAGAACTCCAACACTGGGGTAGCGAATCGGGTGATGGTTTGTTATAAGGCTGCAGCAACAACTTCTGAGCCAACTACAAAGTTCCGTGACCCAATCAACAATCTACCAGAAAGTGCCTTGTTAGGAGTGATGTACATCGGTGATATTGATAATGTCTATGCTGGGTTTGACTTTGTGATTCAAAACAGTACCGATTCCTATTACGCTAATACTGGTCTGAAAAATGGTGATAAACTCACTGGGCTAGTAGGTTTTGAATGGGATGCAGTCAACACAAACGCTTCTCCAAGCGGACTGGTTACTTTGTCTAACTCGCAAACATTGAACACCCTATCATCCAGTGACACTCAAGGTTTTCCATCAGGAGCGAATCCTCAAGTATCAAATGCAGTTCGTTACACTGCGCCTAGTGGAGCCAAAGTGTTTTCAACAGGCTCGATTCAATGGGTATGGGGGTTAGACAGCGATGGTGTGACTAATCCTCGTGAAGATAATCGTGCTAAGCAAATTGCTGTCAACGTCTTAGCAAGTATGGGTGTTAAACCTTTAACTCCAAGCTCCTTCATTGTTGTACCTGCATAGTTGAAACCATCTGATTATCAGTAGTTAGAATGTGACTTATGAATCTAAGAATCCCACGTAGACGATTTGGCCAGTTGGCGATCGCCAGTGCCGCAACAGCTGTAATTACAAACTTGGCGGGTAAGGTTGTTGCACAGTCTGCTCCAGAAAACCTTTATGGTGCAAGCGTCTCTACAAACAACACAACATCTAATATCAACACAACCCCGAACATTAGTATAAAAAAGTCCAACGTCACAACTGGTCAACAGCTATCAACTTCTGAAGTTCCATCAACATCTGTTAGCAACGCTAGCACACCTGTTGAAACTACTAACAAATCTACTTCAACTCAGCCTAGCGATCGTTTAACTGGTTTGACGAGCCTATCTGATGGCACACTCGCTAAAACCAGTGTCTCTAGTTCTAAAGAGGGTAATGTTACTCAATTGATAGTGACAGATCCTAATACATCTAAGACAACAAAGACTCTAAAACTTTCGGGGTTTTCAAATAAAAATAGTACGGTTGAAAGTATAGTAGCAACTAAAAACGATACCCTTTTGAGTATTATTAGTCTCAATCAAGGGGTTACTCCTTTTGATTTAGGGACTATTGACCGTACAACAGGTAAAGTGAGTGACAGTAATGCTGCTGGGTTGCCAAAACTTGATTCTCAACGACGCTACAGTAATCTTGCTCAAGCACAAGACGGAACAATTTATGCTACTAGTCTGGGTAGAGAAGGTGCTACAGATTTGGTCCGTCTGGATTTGGCAAATAAATCAGTTACTAAAGTCGTGCAGTTGAGTTATGATAATGAGCCTTTGGGCAATGACTTGTTGAGCTTAGCAATTTCTTCATCAGGTCAATTTTATGCTCTTGCTAATCCTAATTATGAGTCGACTAATTCTCTATTCACTGTAGATATCAGAACTGGTGTTCTCTCATTTGTCAGGAAATTTGATGCTGAACACATTACCTTTTCTCGTGCTTAGCAGCAATCAAACCTAACTTTTCATACGTTCTTCTTAGTTGACAGCAATTTTCAAATCCATAAACCACAGTTGGTGCGTACGGCCTCCGTAAGATTCTCATGATCTTACCATATCTACCTCTAAAACCCTCCCTTAAGGGAGGGTTTTTTATAACTGTTTATTCTCACAATGGAGCCAAAAAAATGAATTTACAAGGTTTAGAACTTGAACACAGAAGAACACGGGAATCAGTAAGCATTATTGTTCCATGCTTTAATGAATCTGAGGGAATCGAATCTTTAGAGAAAAAACTGCTTCCAGTGTTGGCAAAACTGCGCTCAACAAGATCAGTCGAACTTATTTGTATTGATGATGGTAGTATTGACGATACTTTCATAAAGCTAGAGCAGGCGTTCAGTCAACAAGCAAAGATAATCCGTCATCCTGAAAACAAAGGTCTTTCAGCAGCAATACGAACAGGTTTTTCTCACTCTACGGGAAATATTATCTGCACAATAGACAGCGATTGTACTTACGATCCAGAATATCTTATCTATTTATTGGATTTGATGCAAGGAGATGTTGATATTGCTACGGCATCTCCTTATCATCCAAAAGGTAGAGTCAAAAATGTTCCTGGTTGGCGTCTTTTCCTAAGTAAAGGGTTATCACAAATTTATAGATTAGTGTTGCCCCAAAAGCTTTATACTTATACGAGTATGTTCCGAGCCTACCGTCGGGAAGTAATGGAAACAATACAGGTTACATACCCAGGATTTCTTGGTCTTGTAGAAATTGTCGCTGAAGCCATGTTATGCGGATATAAAGTCGCAGAGTATCCAACTGAATTGACAAACCGAGTTTATGGCCAATCTAAGCTACGTGTTGCAAGGGTTGTTAGAAGCCATCTACAGTATATAGGTAAACTTATCATTCGTCAATTCCTTCAAAAGAAAAACGGACGATTAATGCAGTATAAATATACTAAAAATAATTTATGAAAGTCATTACTATATTGGGCGCTAGACCACAATTTATTAAAGCATCTGTTGTCAGCACTGCTTTTAGAAGAGCAGGAATCAATGAAGTCATTATTCATACAGGACAACATTTTGATTCATTGATGTCTGATATCTTTTTTCAAGACTTAGACTTACCTCAACCTCACTACAACTTAGATATTCATAGCCTAAATCATGGAGCGATGACAGGTAGAATGATGGAGAAAATAGAGGAAATCTTGCTTGAAAAACAACCAGATTGGGTTTGTGTGTATGGAGATACTAACTCTACTCTGGCAGGTGCTTTAGTGGCAGCAAAGCTCAATATTCGACTGGCTCACATAGAAGCAGGACTGCGAAGTTTTAATCGGCAGATGCCGGAAGAAGTCAACCGGGTTGTTACTGACCATCTTTCGCAGCTTTTGTTTGCTCCTACACCTCTTGCCGTTCAGTGTCTTGAGCAAGAGGGAATTTTTCAAGGAGTCCACTTAGTTGGTGACGTGATGAAAGACGCAATATTAAGTTATCACGCTACAGCAAAGCAAACTTCTGATATTCTGGCAAGGTACCAACTGACTCCTGATAACTTTTATCTTGCTACTATCCATCGACCGAGTAATACAGATGATAGCGATCGTTTAAGTTCTATACTGGGAAGTTTTACAAAATTAGATTTTCCAGTCGTTTTTCCTATCCATCCTCGAACTCAAAGTCAAATTCGTAAAATGTCTTTGAGTCACTATTTGGAAACAGACTCAATTGTGGTTATTCCACCAGTTAGTTACCTTGATATGCTTGTACTAGAAAGCGCAAGTCGCTCTATAGTAACAGACTCTGGAGGTATACAGAAAGAAGCTTATATTTTTGGTAAACCTTGTTTTACAATCCGCAACGAAACCGAATGGAAGGAGACTTTAGAACTAGGTTGGAATCAACTGGTACAACCAGAAGCTTTAAGTTCTGCGATCGCTAACTTTGCTTACCCATCTGAATTACCAACACTATATGGCGACGGTGATACCGCCAGTAAAATTACTGACATCATGGTAAACTACTAAGCGGGTGTAGCAAATTAAAAGTCAAAAATAAAAAGGAACCAGTGCGTTCATACTTCAGGGTGCGATAAAGTAAGATTTATGAAATATTACCTACCGGATACCGCACACAAACACTGATGTCAAATCACCTTACACCTCCATCAAAGTTACCGCACACTACACATTTTTCCTCTGGTCCTTGTGCTAAACGTCCCGGCTGGACTGTAGCAGAGCTAAAAAATGCGTGTGTAGGTCGCTCCCATCGCTCTAGTGCTGGCAAAGCGAAGTTAGCAGAAGTTATAGAACGCTCCAAGAAAATTTTAGGTGTTCCTGCTGATTATCGCTTAGGTATTGTTCCTGCATCAGATACAGGTGCGGTAGAAATGGCATTATGGTCATTACTTGGACAACGCCCTCTCGATATCTTAGCTTGGGAAAGCTTTGGTCAGGAATGGGTTAAAGATGTTGTTGATGAGTTAAAGTTACCTGATGCACGTCTTCTTAAAGCACCTTATGGCACTTTACCAAATCTAGACGAGGTTGACTTTAACCGAGATGTCGTGTTCTTATGGAATGGTACAACTTCAGGTGTTAGGGTACCTAATGGCGATTGGATAAAAGCAGATCGGGCTGGACTTACAATCTGCGATGCCACGTCTGCCGTATTCGCTATGGATATACCTTGGGATAAACTGGACGTTGTTACCTATTCGTGGCAAAAGGTATTGGGTGGGGAAGCACAACATGGTGTTATCGTGCTTTCTCCCCGCGCAGTTGAGCGTCTAGAAAGCTATCAACCTGCTTGGCCTTTACCGAAACTTTTCCGCTTAACGCAAAAAGGTAAACTAATCGAAGGTATTTTTAAAGGAGATACAATTAACACCCCATCCATGCTGTGTGTAGAAGATGCGCTTGATGGGCTAAACTGGGCAGAAAAAATAGGTGGACTTCCAGCATTAATCCACCGTAGTGAAGCAAACCTCGCAGCGATCGCTAACTGGCTTAAGCAAAGCAACTGGGCAGATTTTTTAGCGGAGAAACCAGAAACACGCTCTTGTACGTCGATTTGTATCAAGATTGTTGATCCTTGGTTTACTGGTTTAACTTCAGAACAGCAGGCAGAATCTGCTAAAAAACTGGCTAAAATTTTAGAGAAGCATTCTGTTGCGTTTGATATAGCATCTTACCGATCTGCGCCTCCTGGGATTAGAATTTGGGGAGGAGCTACAGTGGAAACTTCAGATATTGAAGCTTTACTTCCTTGGTTAGATTGGGCATACGCTACTGTTAAAGCTGAAGTAGTTGGGGAACACTAACGCACTGTTCCAACTTTCGGTGCGTTAGCGTAGCGTAACGCACCCTATTGCAGAAGTCCATGACGAAAGATTAAACTGGTATACAGCTAGATCGTATGAGACAAAAGCGTAAAGTTATTGTAGTGCGGGCATCTTGCCCGCGTTGTATATAAAAATTAAATGCGTAACAGCTTAACAGTAATTCGGGTTGCCAGATAGCGTAATTACGGCAACAGGACAAACGGCCTTATTAAGAATAGCATCAGTACGATGACCAAAAAATGCCCGACCTGATACTGTACGCACGCTGCTACCAAGAACGATCAAATCGACTTGTCTAGTACGAGCAAATTTGAGAATTTCATACTCTGGAATTCCTGTGAGAATTTCAGTTTTAACGATCGCACCCAAGCCCTGTGCAATATCCGCGTGCTGATGCACGATTTGTTGAGCGATCTCCATCACTGAGTGTCTAGTCTGCTCTTCAAACAAAATATATTCCTGCTGAGTTCGGTGGATCACATTAACTATCGTAATAACTGCTCCAGTCTGAGCAGCGATCGCACTAGCAACTTCAACAGCGTGTTCATTGTACTCGTTACCGCTCGTCGGTACAAGAATATGACCTATTTTATGATAACCAGTTGGATCAATAATCTCGTTCTGAGTTTGGGATAGATTCGACTTCACCACCATCGTGGGACAAGGGGCTTCTTGAACCACCCGATCAACTAGCAAACTGAATAAAGCACCCCGTACACGGTGACTTTCAGTTGCACCGATTACAATTAAATCATACCCTTTGCAAGCTTCTTTAAGAATTACCTCAGCCTTATTGTTGCCCGATGCAACTTTTGTTTGCAGCAGTGTATCCTCAGGAAGACGAAACTCCTGCTCTACAGCAGTAATGGCAGATTCGGCTGCAGAATCCTTAACAGCAGTAGCAACTGCATTTGCTGATTTTTGTTTAGGCTTTTTATCGCTCCTAGCAAACAAAACTGTTACTTCTAGAGGATTTTGATAAGCTAAATGACTAATTAATTGGGCAGCTAACGTAATATTTGGGCCTCCTTGTGTAGGCATTAGTACACGACGAATACGCTTAATAAAGCTGCGGCTTGCCTGTTGTTCTTCCTCCAATCGTTGTGCTTCTTCTTCACCGATGGATACATGAGACAATGACCATCGTAATAAAGGTGGGGCCATTAACGAAGTAACAATCGCCACCATTACAACAATCGAGTACATCTGGGGATTTAGGACACCCAAAGAAACCCCGATAGTCGCAACAATAATCTCCATTGCACCACGAGCATTCATTCCCGAACCCATTGCAATACCTTCCCAATGGCTTAAGCCGCCAATACGGGAACCAATATATGCACCAGTGAATTTTCCAAAACAGGCGATCGCCAACACAAGTAGCCCAATTTTTAAAGTTTCGGGAGCTAGCATTTTTAGTAAATCGACCTTTAATCCTGCTGTTGCGAAGAAGATAGGAGCTAAAAACCCAGCGGTAATCAGCTCCAGAGTCAGCCCTGCCTCACGACTGAAACGCGGCGATTGTCCTGCTAAAATTCCTGTAACAAAGGCTCCCAGTGCAGCTTCAATTCCTAAGTTGTGGGTAAAAGCCGCAGCACTTAGCGCTAGAACCAATACAGCTGATAAACTAGCTGTAGCTCCACCAATATAATCGTCTACCCAACGCAACACCGTAGCCATTAGCGATCGCCCTATAGTAAAAGCAAATACCAAAAATAGTACTGCTCCCCCTACAGACTTAAATAAAGTCTGGAAATCAAATTTACCACTGCTGGCTAAACCAGATACAACAGATAACAAAATCCAACCGATAGTATCATCCGTCATCCCCGCTGCCAGAGTGACTTGACCAATATCTCGCCGAATCAACTTCAAGTCCATCAACACCTTAGCAATCACTGGAACCGCCGAGATACTCATAGCGGTAGCAATAAATAAACTAAAGATTAAGCGTTGATCAGGATTTACTAAAAAGTTCTCTGGTAAAAACCAACCTAACCCTAGCCCGGTTACGAAGGGAACGATAATACCTCCCAACGAAATTAACAGTGCTGTTTTGCCTTTGCGGACAATGAGATTTAAGTCTGTCTCTAGTCCAGTTACAATCAGTAAAAACAAGACTCCTAACCAAGAAACAACGGATACTAAGTCCGATTGTGACTGGCTGTGAGGAAAAATATATCCTTGTACATTTGGTAGAATCCAGCCAAATACTGATGGACCTAAAAGCACACCTGCAAGTAGCTCTCCAATTACAGGCGGCAATTTAACTCGGCGCATTAACTCGCCTAAAGTTCTAGCAACTAAAAGCAGCAAAGCTAACTCTAGTAATACCAGAAGCAATGGCTTGTGACCGAGGGGCTTGATCAGACCTTTTTCAACTACTGCACCAGCTACCAGTATAGGGTTAAGCAGTAAATTCATTACTTTATCAAAATTAGTTATTCTTCTCTTAAGAGAATCTACGTTACTCTGCGAGAGTGGGTCATCTATCTAAAAGCTAACTTTGTAGTGTGAGGAAAAATGTGCCTTTGGAATGTATAGTAATGCACCAAAATTTTGGGGTAGTGCGTTAAGGTCTTCATCCTAACACACCCTTGTATATTTCAAAAATTAAATAAGATTGCTATATATCAAACGTTTAATTAACTGCTTGAACCGAGTATAATTACTCTGCATCAGTCTTTGCTAACACGTAGTACTCTTGTATATCAAGATTCCATAATGCCTCAAGGTTACCTCTGACAATTAGGTCACTATCAAGATAAATAGCTTTTGTTAAATGTGGTAAAAAAGTAGGAATAAGAAGTCTGTAATACGCGGCAATAGTAATAGATTGTGAAATAGGCATATTTTTGAACAATGCCTTTTTTGGCTTAAGCCAGCTTAAACTCGCCCGTTTTGATGGTATAGATTCTATAATCTTGCGTTTATTCGCTCGGCTGATTCCACCATCGATTATAAACAGGTTCACATCGCGTTGGCTTTTAAGGTTAACAATTGCCGAACGCAGTGTTGCAGCAACAGGCATTGAGTAATTGTCATCAGATGCACAAATAATCACAATTGGTTCATGAATAGAACTGGAATCAAAGGAGGTAGTCACAGAAAAACTATTCCTTGTCAACTTCAGATTTATGGTATTTTATCGCTAACATTAAAACCGATCAATAAAAAAATGATGATTAGAGCTTTTTCCTAATCATCAATAGGATGTTGTGATATAGTTCAGATCAAGGCGTGGTAATTAAACAACACCAGGACCTCTACCCCGTGTATCGGAATCCATTGTAAGTTCGCCTTGCTTATCTTCGTTTGCTTCTCTCAATTCTTGAGTCCGTTGTGCTTTGTCTTCTAGTGCTTCTTTTCTAGCATCACCTGGTGTCTCATAATACATCTCAGGTTCAACGGGGTAATTATTGACTAAGCCTTCTTTATCTACTGTGTAACCGTCAGTTGTACGAATACTGCCAGAATCAGTTTGATCATTTGTGGGTGCACTAGCTTCTCTTTCTTCTGTCGGCTTGTGTTTAAAAAATTCCCCTTCTCTTTCCATCCGAGCAGCAGTTTCGGCTGGAGTAATTCCTCTATCGTAATTATTATCGTTAACACGCTCAGATGAGTCTACGGCTCTTTTAACAGGTTCATTAGCTGCCATAAATTAGGTCCTTGATTAAATAGTGTGTCAAAATCCTTTGTTAACTACATTAAGCTGTTAAATGTAAAAATTTTACTATCTTTAGAAGTGAGTTGTAATTAGAGCTACAACTTTTTTTTCTATCTTTGGATATATCATTACTAATAATTATTAAAATAAAAGAACTCAGAATACAGGAGTCAGGATTCAGAATATACCACCCATAAAGGGATGGTGTTTTAAGAAAAATTTGAACTTCTATTTCATCGACAACTGATGAGGTTTTGACCAGTATTTATTTTTCTGATTCCTGTCTCCTGACTCCTGAATTCTGTTTTATAAAAAAACGATTTGTAAATTCAATGGAAAATGTTACGAATCTTCTGCACCAAAAAATTCATTTTGAAGTGAACGAATTTGTGCAGCTAATTCTTGCCTAGTAGAAGTTTTGAGTAAATAGCGGAAGATAAACCAGGTCACATAACCAATTCCAACCAACTCAAAAACCGGATCTATTAGTGGAATATCGTTTACTGCATCTAGCAAAGCTAACAGTATCCTAAATGTGACAAGCGCTGCTAAAATTAGAACGATAGTGAGAATCGGTCGTCTGTAACTTCTAAAAAAGCTACCTACATATTCAGGCAATTGTGCCAAGAAGTCAGAAGCTGTCTTGGCAGTTTCCTCCCATTGAGAGTTACCTCCAGTAGCGGATGGTAGTAGGGGCTGAGTACCCATTTTTGAAACTTCAGCAGAGGCAATAGGTTCAGTTGAGGTCGAATCACTATAGTTTGATGGCGATGGCTGTTGTTCGTTCTCCATAAGTTTCCTATTTTTTTTAGTTACAACAACAATAGTGTATATCTCTAATGACTCTTTATAAATCAAATTGTCCAAGACTAGCACATTATTCGCCAGAAACCTGGTTTTTATTAAGTAGACCTTTTGTTGCTAAATAGACGATAGAAGAAACCTAGCTTCTTCAGGTAGCTTCTAGAGTAGGAAAGAGTTCAGGAGCCAGAAGCGAGTATTCAGAATGAATTGAATAATCAGGTTAAAAATTCTACTGTCTACACAATGTATTCAATTAGTCAGGTTCAAATACCTATCTTATTGCTCCTGCATTCTGACTCCTGAATTCTGACTCCTTCTTATAATTTTCTACTTCCCGATTTTTGCGTCAACAACTACTTTTGTAACACCTTTTATTTGCTTTGCCAAAGGTGAAATCTTTGCTAACTGTTGCTGATTGGTTACAGTTCCTCCTACAGTAACTGTACCACCTTTGTCAGCTTTAACTGTCAAATGACCATTAGGAATGTTAGCTTCTAACTTAGAACGAACTTCACTTGCAATAGCATCTTCAGATCTATTGGTAGCACCTCCATCATTAAATCCATTATTGCGCTGTTCACGAGCACGAATATCGGAATTAAGTTGGTTTCTACGGGTTTGACTCTGAGCGTCTTTTTGTGCAGCCTGGGTTGCTTGAGTGCCAGGAGATTCGCTTGGAACTGTACTGGGGTTATCTGGTGCTGCATCACTGGTTTTAGCAGTATTATTTCCACAAGCTACAGCACCAAATAATAAAAGACTACTAACTATTACCGAGGTTAACTTTTTCATATTTTTGATGTTCAATTTGATAGTGGTGAAAATGATGGTGTAGTGAGGAGCAAATTTCTGAGTTCTCTTGAGGTGTCTTTGCCTGTTGCTGGTAGAACTGTTTTGAAGCAATAGTGTTGGTGAAGAGAAACCTTGCATAGGCAGGGATTTGCATTGTTCCTCTATTTAATTTTGCTATTGTACTTCTAGTTTAAAAAGTGCTTGTTAAACAAGCTATTAAACTTTTTCATCTCGATGGTCAATGATGATAACAGATGGATCGTCTGAATCAACAGGCCTTGCGTAATTCTTCGGAGTTGTATTCACTTCGGATCTTTCGTAAGAGACATTATCCATACGAGCATCAGGTTGGTCGAAGATATCAAACTCCTGAATGTTGTGGCGTTTGAGGATTACTTCTGCGTGACGAACTTCATCGTCTGTACCATCAACAATTACTAAGTAATCGCCTCTGTTAATCCGGTCATTATAAACTCTTGCACGGTTTTCTGGTATTCCTAACCCAATCAATCCACCAGTCAAACCACCGGCAGCCGCACCAATAGCTCCACCCGCAGCAGTTGTCGCTAAAGCTGTGGCTAATGCACCACCTGCCATTACTGGACCTATTCCTGGAATTGCTAAGGCTCCTAAGCCTACTAATAAGCCTCCTAATCCACCTAGTGCTCCACCTGTGGCTGCTCCTGCTTTTGCACCCTCGTCTGCTTTATTTCCCACTCCAGCAGTTCTGGGCTCTACACCTGCAATTGGGTTATTGCGGTCTACATCTTTTGCAATTAATGATACCTGGCTCAGTGGGAAACCTGCATCTCTCAAGTCGGTGAGTGCTGCTTCTGCATCTCTACGGTGTGGGAATACACCGATCGCTCTTGTTGCTCTTCTTATTCCTGCTGGGTAATCATTTACTGCTGGATTTACTACTGCGCGATCGCGCCCATGAGGTTGGTCAAAGGTATCAAACTCGTCAATGTTATGGCGTCTGAGGATTGCTTCTGCGTGACGAACCTCATCGTCTGTACCATCAACGATTACTAAGTAATCGCCTCTGTTAATCCGGTCATTATAAACTCTTGCACGATTTTCTGGTATTCCTAACCCAATCAATCCACCAGTCAAACCACCCGCAGCAGCACCAATAGCTCCACCCGCAGCAGTTGTTGCTAAAGCTGTGGCTAATGCACCACCTGCGATCACTGGACCAACTCCTGGAATTGCTAAGGCTCCTAAGCCTACTAACAAGCCTCCTAATCCACCTAGTGCTCCACCTGTGGCTGCTCCTGCTTTTGCACCCTCGTCTGCTTTATTTCCCACTCCAGCAGTTCTGGGCTCTACACCTGCAATTGGGTTATTGCGGTCTGCATCTTTTGCAATCAATGATACTTGGCTTAGTGGGAAACCTGCATCTCTTAAGTCTGTGAGTGCTGCTTCTGCATCTCTACGGCGCGGGAATAACCCGATTGCTCTTCTTGCTCTTGTTACTCCTGTTGGGTAATCATTTACTACTGGATCTACTACTGCGGGATCGCGCCCATGAGGTTGGTCAAAGGTATCAAACTCGTCAATGTTATGCCGTCTGAGGATTGCTTCTGCGTGACGAACTTCATCGTCTGTACCATCAACGATTACTAAGTAATCGCCTCTGTTAATCCGGTCATTATAAACTCTTGCACGGTTTTCTGGTATTCCTAAACCAATCAATCCACCAGTCAAACCACCCGCAGCAGCACCAATAGCTCCACCTGCAGCAGTTGTTGCTAATGCAGTTGCTAATGCACCACCTGCAATCACTGGACCAACTCCTGGAATTGCTAAGGCTCCTAAACCTACTAACAAGCCTCCTAATCCACCTATTGCTCCACCTGTGGCGGCTCCTGCTTTTGCACCCTCGTCTGCTTTATTTCCTACTCCAGCAGTTCTGGGCTCTACACCTGCAATTGGGTTATTGCGGTCCGCATCTTTTGCAATCAATGATACTTGGCTTAGTGGGAAACCTGCATCTCTTAAGTCTGTGAGTGCTGCTTCTGCATCTCTACGGCGCGGGAATAACCCGATTGCTCTTCTTGCTCTTGTTACTCCTGTTGGGTAATCATTTGCTCCTGGATTCACCAAGGTTGGATCATACATTTCCCAATCTTGAATTCCACGTCTGGCCAAAATTGTAGCCGCTTGATTTATTTCGTCTTCTGTACCACTGGCGATAATGACATAATTGCCTTGATTAAGCCGATCTTCGTAAAAGTGTGCGCGAGCATCTGGAAGCCCTAATCTCGCAGCCTCAAGGCGATCGCTCACAGTCAAATCTGCAAAGGGTGTTTTTTGAAAAGAACCCCGATTAATCAAAGAGATTCGGCTTAACGGAAACCCTGCTGCTCGCAAATCGTTAATTGCTGCTTCAGCGTCGATTCTATTTTGGAAGTAACCAATAGCGTGTTTGTTAGAAATACCAGCCACTGGAGTGACTGGGCTAACGTGTTCTGCGGGACGATTTGCGGTATTAGGCTGGTTATAAACGGCAAATTCTTCTATTCCTCGGCGTTCCAGAATTGCTTGCGCTCTGGCAATTTCTTCATCTGTGCCATCTATAATAACTAGATAATGTCCCCGCCCTACTCGTTCGTTGTAAACTCTAGCTCGCTCTTCAGGAATTCCCAAACCAACTAGTGCACCGACTAAGCTACCAGCTACCGCACCGATACCAACTCCTGCTAAAGTTGTTGCAAGGGTAGTAGCTGCTGCACCAGCTAGCATAATAGGACCTATTCCGGGGATTGCTAAAGCACCAAGACCAACTAACAAGCCTGCTAATCCGCCTAATGTACCCCCAGAAACTGCTCCTACAGCAGCGCCTTCATCGGATTTATTCCCAATCCGATCTCGTACCTCAGTGCCAGCAATTTCGTCTTCTCCATTTGGATTTTGTGCAATCACAGACACTTTATCCATCCCAAAGCCAGAATCTCTCAATTCATGTAGTGCATCTTCCGCATCACGCCGATTTGTAAATACGCCTACAGCACGCCTATATACACCTACAACCATCTCTAATTCCTCGCAATTTTAATTTATTATTTTCAACGATTACTTGATTTTCAAATTTATCGATGCAACCTAATCTATTTATTCATTTGTTTTTTATTTTTTTCATCAATCTCTTGGGAGAATTATTCACTCTGTCTCAAGTTATAGTTTTCAAGAAAAAGTAAAAATAATTGTTAATTTAAGTTTATTAAATTAATTATTTTACATAAATTTCTCATTCAACAATTAATTATTGCTTGGTTAAGTAATAATTAATGATGCTAGTAACAAACATCTAGGAAAAGGACATTTCCTAGTGCAATGAGTACCTAGTTTATCCATATATCATCGTGTTACCAAACTTTCTGAGAAATTTTGTTATCGTGAGTACTGAGAAAGAATTAATTACAGCTACTGCTTCCCTACTACTTATTCCCTCTCTTGATCAATAAATTCCATTTTCGCTAAATAATTTTAACTTTTGTAACAATGAAAATATGGCAGCAGAAAGCATAGGTAGTAGGTAGTAAAGTTTTCCCCTTCTCACCCTCTTCCCGCTTTCCCCATACTCTATGTTATCGTTGGGCATCTAGGTAAGATATCGCAACCCCGAAATATGAAAAGTTACATAATAGCTATAGCTGCGTTTCTAACCACAATTACTTTGAGCAAAAGTACTCAAGCAGCAAACCCAGAACAAATCAGACAGTTATTGGCAACCAGACAATGTCAAGGCTGTGACTTAAGCAATGCTGGATTGGTGATGGCTGACTTATCAGCAGCAAATTTGAGCAATGCTAATCTTTCAGGGGCTAACCTTAGCCGCGCCAACTTAAGCGGTGCTGATTTGAGTGGCGCGAATTTGAGCGGCTCCGTTTTATTTGGTGTTAACCTGACCAATGCTAAACTTAATGGAGCTACTTTAGTAGGTGCTGACTTCAGAAATACTTACCTGGTCAATGCACAATTGACAGGCGTAAATCTCAATGAAGCAAACTTACAAGGAGCAATAGGTATTCCATTGCAAATTGCCAAACCAGAGGAGTTTTATAATTGGGGTGTAGCAGAAGCGCAAAAAGGCAACCAACAGCACGCGATTGATTATTTTAATCAAGCGATCGCTCTTAAACCAGACTATGCAGGTGCTTACTTGGCTCGTGGTGTCGCTCGCTACCAGCTATTTGATCGAAAAACCGCATTGCAAGATGGTCAAACTGCTGTTAAGCTTTTCACGTATCAGAATAATGTAACTGGACTACAAACAGCACAAGCCTTTGTGCAAGAATTGCAAACAACCCAGACAGAAAAGATCAGTGCTGGTAAACCTAACTTAATGGATCTCGTGGGAAGTCTTGGCTCACTCTTGCTTCAGTTTTTCCCCTTCTAAGCTCTTAGAGGTTTTGGTCGAATTTTATCGTAGTGGGGAAGCTTTGGTACACTCAACTTATCGCTATGCGATATTGTGTGAACGAGACTCTTTCCATGCTGGGTGGGTAAAGTAACTAAATAGCAAGAGATAGTTCAAATAGGGCCTTATGTCGATTATTCCTCTGAGGGCATGGTATATTGAAGATTACGAGCCGCTTCCAGAAGTGGAAAAACGTTTGCCTGATATTCGCCTCAGTAAAAAAAGCTTATTGAAAACAGGACTAAGAGCCGATTTTCTAGAAGATAGTGAGCAAGTCAAGAAATCAAATTGGTTTGGTCGCTATTTAGAAGGAGAAAGTGTTGAATTTTATATCGAAGGTAGTGGAGGCTATTTTGTAGCTAACATTGACTTGATTAGTCATGAAATTTATTTTACTAAACAGTCATTGTTAGCTCAGCTAGATCCAACAATTTTTTTGTGCTATCAAATCGAGTATTTACCAGCAAGTGATACTCTTCGAGAGGTACTGCTTGATAGTCTGGAGATTTTGAACGTGCGATCGCGCCTGCCTTTAAAATTAGTAGAATCCTACCGGAATCAAGACGTACCTCTACGGTTGGGAAGCTCTATCATGAGAAAAATCCGTAAAAGTTTACTATTTATTGCTGATGCTACCCCAATTGCTAGTATCGAGGGTAAACAAGCTCCTCAATTGCTTCTCAGTTCAAACGTTTGTGTAGAAATTGGGTATGCCATCCAAAGTAAGCGAACTGAGCAAATTCTACTAGTGCAAATGGAGCGCCCAGATTTATCAGGACAGTTTCCCTTTGACTTACCACCTAAGCAACTTCTAAAATACCAACATAGCAAGGAACTCAAAAAAACCTTGCCCCAAGTTATTGAAACTCAGCTGGCACGATTTAAGTTATTTTCGTAAATTCGACGTTTTTGTGCTATACGATCCTAACCATATATCAGCCTAGCAGGATTTTACTACTATAATATCAGTGAGTAGACAATACTCATTACAAAAATCTTTAAATAACCGAACTTGCCACGGCAGATAGACGCGGTTACGGAATCTTCAATAGTCAGGGGTAAACCGCTTGTATCAACAAGACTCACATGAAACCTCTTCAAATTCACGAATTGCACAAACTGCCAGTGCGATCGCGATAACGTTAGCCTTATTAGTACTAATCGGGTGGTCACTTAACATAGAATTTCTCAAAAGCGTTTTTGCCTCAAGCGCCTTAAACATGAAGGCAATCACTGCTGTCTGCTTAGTTTTGTCTGGCTTGTCTCTATGGCTGGCTCAAACAAAACAAGTAAATAAACTGTCTGGTGTTTTTTCGTTCCCCACCTATTGGGTTGCTAGAGTTTGTGCAGTAACGGTTCAGATAATTGGTTTGTTCACCCTTAGCCAATACATCTTTGGTTGGAATTCTGGAATTGACGATCTGCTGTTTCGTAGTGACGGAATTTCTGTAACGCCATACTATTCAGGAGCAATGGGGTTAAATACAGGGCTAAACTTTATACTGATTGGCAGAGCTTTAGATCTGGGAATTAAACCAAAAAGCGAACGTAGTTATTGGTTTGCTCAAGTTCTCGCTCTTTTAGCTTGTGTGATTTCTGGACTAGCTGTTATGGGCTACACCTATCATGTAGAAAGCCTATACCATATGGTTCCAAAAATAAAATCAATGGCCTTAAATACAGCAGTTAGCTTCGCATTGCTGGGTATCGGTATTATGGATTTGCACAAAGACCAAGGCTTTATGCGACTAGTAACAAACAATACCTATAATGGGTTATTAGCCCGTCGTTTGTTCGTTGCAGCAATTATAGTACCTTTGATGCTTGGATGGTTGATTCTTCAAGGTCAACGGGCAGGGCTATATGATCCAGCATTGGCTATATCATTGCTCGTAGTGGTTCTAATTATTAGCTTCTCTGTTTTAATCTGGCATAATGCAGCCTTAGTTGAACTTGTGAGCGAAGAACGCGATCGCATCAAACAAGCATTAAGGGTAAAGGAAGAAAAACTAAATAGCCTCGTGGAGGCTAACATAATTGGTATTATATTTGCCGACACTCAAGGCAATATCCAGCAAGCAAATGATGAATTTCTGCGGATGATTGGGTGTACACAAGAAGACTTACAAGCTAACGACATTAACTGGATTTCGATTACACCACCAGAGTATAAAGCCCAAGATGATCAGAGTCTTGCTGAAGCAAAAATAAAAGGAGCTTGTACACCTCACGAAAAAGAATACATCCGTAAAGATCATAGCCGTGTCCCAGTTTTAGTAGGATACACCCTTGTAGGGGAAACAAAGGAAGAGTTAGTCGCATTTATCCTAGACTTAAGCGTTCGTAAAAAAGCTTTGGAAGCTCTGCGTCACAGTGAAGAGAGATTCCGATTAGCGGTTGATAACATCCCAGATTGCTTTGTCATTTACGATGCACTGCGACGATTCCAGTTTATTAATACTACTGCACTGGATCTATTTCAAAAATCATATGAGGAAGTTATTGGACGCACTGACGAAGAAATACTTCCAACGGAAGTTTGTCAATCTTATCTTCCAACTTTGATTAAGGCACAAGAAACAGGTACTTTACAAACAACAGAAGCTACAGTAAATTTTCCACATCATCGCACCTTATTCATGAAATATGTGCCAATTCTAGATGAAAAGGGACAAATTTATCAGATCCTAGGGTTTGCTGACGATATTACAGTACGTAAGCAAGCAGAGGAAGCACTGAGCAACCAACAAAAATGGCTAGAAGAAGTGCTTAACCTTATGCCTACGCCTCTACTGTTTATCGAACCTGGAACAGCGAAGGTAACTTTCGCTAACAAAGCTGCTGACGAAGTAGCTGGGGGGACATTTCCTAAAGCTAAATCAGTTGAAGATTATCATACTATTTACTACTCTACGGATGCAAATGGAAATCCTATTTTAGACGAACAGGCTCCTGGAATTCGGGTTGCCCGTGGTGAAAGAATCGAGGGGTTTGAACTAGATTGGCACACGCCAACTGATACCAAGTCTTTGTTAATATTTGCAGATACGCTGCCAAAAATGCATGGTCATCCAGCTACGTGCGTATTAACATTTCAAGATATCACTAATCTTAAGCAAGTAGAGAAAGCGTTATCTTTGGGTTATCAAAGACTGCATTTGTTATTTAACGTAACAAACGATCTGCTATCAAGCCATGAACCAGCGGCATTAGTAGCCAGTGCGTTTAAAAAACTTAAACAGCAAATAGGTTTAGACGTTTACTTCAACTACTTGGTTAAAGAAAACTCCGAGCAAATGCGGCTAGAGTCTTATAGTGGAATTACAGAGGAAGCTGCCAAAGAAATTGAGTGGTTGGCGCTTGGTCAAGCAGTGTGCGGTAAGGTAGCATTAGAGCGTCGTCCTATTGCTGTAGAAAATTTACAGCAGTCAACAGATCTCGAAACCACCTTAGTTCGATCTTTTGGTGTTACAGCTTATTATTGTTACCCTTTAATAGCGCGAGGGCAGCTTTTAGGGACTCTTTCTTTTGGAAGTCGTAGTCGGCAGAAGTTTAGCGCTAATCAAATAGGGATGATGCAAGCTGTTTGTGATCAAATAGCAATTGCAATGGAGCGTGCTAGATTGATCGGTTCTTTGCAACAGCAAACTGAGCAGCTAAGGGAAGCCAATCGCATGAAAGATGAGTTCTTAGCAATATTGTCTCACGAGCTGCGATCGCCCCTTAATGCTATTCTTGGTTGGGCACAGCTTTTACATTCACACAAGCTGGATGAAAATAAAATTGCTAAAGCGATCGAAACAATTGAGCGTAATGCTAGAGCGCAAAAGCAGCTGATTGAAGATTTGCTTGATATTTCACGAATGATTAGAGGTAAATTGCGCCTTCAGATCCGTACTTGCTCTTTGGCTTTGATTATTGAATCAGCGATTGATACTGTGCGTTTAGCAGCAGAGGCAAAGGGAATTGATTTGAGATTTTCTGTTTTGGATTATAGCTCAAGCGAGTATGGTGAGTTAAAATCCAAAATTCCAAGTCCAAAATTCCTCGTTTCTGGAGATGCAGAACGTTTGCAGCAGGTAATGTGGAATTTGCTATCCAATGCTATCAAGTTTACTCCTTCTAGTGGTCGAGTAGAAATAAAGCTGCAAGAAGTAGAACACGAGAGCAGACAAACAGACGGGGGGAGATATTGCCCAAGTTTTGCAAAAATGACAGTCAGTGACACAGGAATAGGTATTAAGTCTGAATTTCTTCCTTACGTTTTTGATCGCTTTTGTCAAGCTGATAGTTCTATTACTAGATCTCATGGCGGACTAGGGCTGGGGTTGGCGATCGTACGTCATTTAGTAGAACTACACGGTGGTAATGTCTACGTCGAAAGCTTGGGTGAGGGTAAAGGCGCAACATTTACAGTTATACTCCCTCTCATGAATAGAAAAGAAGAACAACAGGAAAGGCAGACACAGCGAATAACTCAAGAAACTTCACCTGTTTTGTCTTCTTTATCTTCTCGTTTGCCTTCATCCCTTTTAGAGGGCGTGAAAGTTTTGGTTGTTGATGATGAAGCTGATACCCGTGAGTATGTTAGTGCAACGCTCAAACAATACCAAGCGGAAGTTATGGTAGCAGGATCTGTTCAGGAAGCTTTGGGGGTGATCCAAAAGTGGAAACCAGATGTTTTAGTAAGTGATATTGGAATGCCAGAGGAAGATGGTTATTCCTTAATTCGTAAAGTTCGTAAACGGGAAGCTCTCAAGGAACGCCGCCGCAAAGTATCCCAAAATAGGCGGCTGCGTCGTTCTCGGAATAGCTGGCTAAAATCCTACGCAGATGAATGTACAGTGCCTACAGTGTCTTCAACAGGAGAAGGAGATATTAGGAAGGCTAGTTCAGAAAGCTCAATAAAAAATACAGTCCAAAGGCGAAACATTCCCGCCGCCGCTTTAACAGCGTATGCGAGAAGTGAAGATCGCGCACGAGCTATACAGGAAGGTTTTCAAACCCATTTGCCTAAACCTATTGAGCCGCTTCAGTTAGCCTTAGTAGTTGCGAATCTAGCTGGACGTATGTGAAGTACCCTCAGCGTCCGTCCCCCCAGTTCTCTAATGAAGTCGGAATGTCGAGTGTTTTGAGGGAGGATTTTCAACAAATGGCACTTCTCCAGTTCTAAGCTTTTGGAATTTATGCAGACATCGATTTTATTATGTAATATTTTGCGACCCGTAATCAGTAGTATTTCATTCAATGCGCAATATCTGGTTGCAAAAAGGTACGTCATATTGTATCAATAAAGATGAGTACTAACTTCGTCAAAAATCTAGTATATGCTAAATAAAACGGATAGTTATAGAGTTAAGAAGTTTTTGAATGGGGCCTTTAGAAGTATCTTTTTTGACCGATTTGCAAAATATTATAGCTTAGATATTAACCTGCAAATACAAATGAAAGCGTTGGAATCAACAGCTGATTATGTAGCAGAGCATATGAGCAGTGCATATACTTTTACCAATAATTTAAGTTTGCTGGAATGGGCTATTGCTCAGTCTAATCTAGATGGTTTAATACTGGAGTTTGGAGTATGGCAAGGAGCCACAATAAATTTAATAGCCCAACAAGTTTCTAAAAGTAAGAGCGTTCATGGCTTTGATTCGTTTGAAGGATTGCCAGAATCTTGGGTAAATATTCCTAATGCAGGGAAGTTTGATAAAGGATCATTTGATATGAAAGGTCAACTTCCTACTGTTGCTCAAAATGTAAAGCTTTACCGTGGATGGTTTGAAGAAAGTTTACCTAAATTCATAGAAACACATAAAGAGCATGTATCATTTGTACATATAGATTGTGATTTGTATTCATCAACAAAAACTGTGTTCGATTTCTTGGGCGATCGCATCAAATCTGGAACAGTCATCGTGTTTGATGAATATTTCAATTATCCAACTTGGGAAAAACATGAGTTTAAGGCTTTTCAAGAATTCGTTACCAAGCACAATATTAAGTACCAATACATTGCTTACAACAGAGTTGGTAGAGAAGTTGCGGTAATGATTCTTTGAAAGAGGCTACTCAAGTGTTAATTGCCTGTTTTATTGGGGTGCAATGCTCCTGTTTCGGTAAACTCAGAAATCAGTCGTAGTGATTGAATTGCATTTTTATAAAAGCAGAAGTAAACCATCGTTAATACTAATACTGAGCGCTAGGGCTCTTTTGCAAACGAAGTAAATTATTATAGATTTGCTTTTTTAAATCACTATTATTCTGAACCTCTACGGTGATTTTGTTGAAGCGATCAATAGTAAGACCATTTTCTTCAACTATTTTTTGGGAGCGATTGCAGTAGCTAATTGCAACATCTTTAGCTTTGCCTGGAAGCCCACTTAGGCTATTGGAATCGTTACAAACGATTTTGGGAACATCTCCGTTACCGATAATTTTTTTTATTTCTTCAAAGGCTTGTTGGCGTTCTGGCTCCATTCTTAATAAAGCCTTGGAGTAACTAATCAGATCAGTATTGTCAACTGGTGATGGACTTTGGGCTTCAACTTTTAATATGGCAATCAAAGAACTGTAGAGTACAATTGTAGTGCTAAAAGCTCCTAACAATATTGTTTGGAAAACCATTGTAGGTAAACTGGATCGGCAAAAACGATAGTCAAATATCTTCATTTTCAGTACAATAAATAATTACAGTGGGCATTATATAAAAGGAGTTAGCATAACTGGACTTAACTACATCTTTTTTTTGGCTCCTGCTCCTGACTAGTAGACTATGGAAGAAATCAAGCTACTATTTAAGCTTACTAGAAAGACCAAAGGAACAGCTTTTTGACCTTCCTTGCAGCGGTACTAGCTCTTGACTACTTATGATTGTTAATTACTTTGAATTCTTTTAACGAGGAGAAGTTCCGTAACACTTTATTATCAAATGTTGGGATTTGTTTTCAGCTTCTTCGGAATACTTGACAAAGTTCAATCACTTTAGTTTGAAGTGTCATAGCTTCTGAAGTTCCTTGCTTGAGACTGACTTCTAACTCTAGTAGAAGAGGTAAGCTGGTAACAAGTTGCTGCACACTAAGGCTATTTACTTCTTTCTGTAAATAGTAAATGCGATTAGGATTAGCTATCTCAGCCGCTTGGGCGATCGCCTGTTGATTTCGTTCACCACTGTCCATCATTATCTTTATCCATAACCAAGTGCGAAATTGACCAGTCAGTGTAGCAACTATCCTCAAGGGGGGTTCACAAGCAGCTAATAACTCAGCTAATGTTCCCAAAGCCTTAGCGGTATCCCCTGTTTTAATTGCTGCTGCCAATTGTAAGCTATTATGAGTCGTATTTTTTACCAACTGGCTAACTGCGTCTGTATTTAAAGGCTCTTTACTACCTTGGGTGTAGAGCCTTAATTTCTCTAGCTCATTGTAAAGCAGCCGCGTATCGTTACCTATAGCATCTACTAACATATCAACAGCACTTGTAGTTAATTTTACTCCTATGGTTTGAGCCGCTTGGTTAACAGACTGTACCAGTAATTCTGTTTTCCAAGGAGGAATTAAAGAAAATTCCCGAAATTCTGCAAATTTTTTGAGAAGTTTTGTGGATTTGAGCCGTTCATCAGGTTTGTTACTGCTGGTGAACAATAACAATGAGTTTTCAGGTATGACTGGTAGCGTTCGCTGTAATTCTGCCAGCACATTATCAGGACAGTGCTGGCAGATGTTAGTATTGACCAACCAAACCAAACGTCCACCAAGACCAAAAGGTGGTGTCATAATTTGATTTAACCCCTGTATGACAGCATCAGACTCGTCTGGCGAGAAGGAAGTGTAGTTAAAACTCTCCCATTGAGGATCAAGGATGCGATCGCGCGCCAGAGTCACCGCCTTTTCCATAGCAAAATCATCCTCACCCCAGTAAAAGTAAATTGCCATAGCTAAAACCTCAAAAAAATCTAAATATTTGCCATACTTTTTAAATCACTAATTGCCGTTCAGTGAATTTAAATTTTCTTAAAATTTATCTAACTGAGAGTTAGAGGAGATCAAAGTTGGACGATAACTATCAAACCTACTTGAATCGGGTAGCACGGATGACGTTACCCGAAGCCTACAAATCCCAAATCCAGCATATTCAGGAATCTTCTAAATTTCATTTGACATCACTTGGTGTAAGAGAAGCGATGCCTTTCCCTGGTTATGCCGTAATCACACCACCACAACAGGACGAACAATCTGAAAACTTTGCGTTCTATACAAAACTGCAGAGTTACCAACAGGAACTTTTGCAGTTGCCTCTAAATTCTGATTTAATTGTACCAGTTCCTCCTGCTAGCTTTCATTTTACGTTAGCGGACTTAATCTGGGAAAACGCTTATCGCCACGCCTGTGAAGAAAACCCACTTTTTGACGAGCAGCTACGCTCTTGCTTTGGGGAAATATTTCAGCAATATAAGCAATCGATGACAAACTTGGGTCACCCGATTATATGGCAAATGCTAGGATTAGTAGTTATGCCAAGATCTATTGCTGTTTGCTTAGTGCCCCAAAACCAAAGCTTTTACGACCGGATTACTCACTTAAGGCGGTCCATTTATCAAAATCCTAAATTAATTGCATTGGGTATTGAACAGCATTATCACTTCACAGGGCATGTTACATTAGCTTATTTTGGAGAAATTGCATCTGATTTAGATCGCGATCGCTTTTCTCGTATGCTTGATCAATTGAATCAGCAGTGGTTGTCGAGTCCACCAGAATTCATCATCCACCGCGCTGAACTACGAAAGTTTGACGATATGACACGCTATTATCGTGAAGTAGATTGGCCAAGTTTAGATATTTGTTGATGGGGCATGGGGTAGAGAAACAGTTATCAGTTATCAGTTATCAGTCAAGAATAATGTCTTTATCTTTCGGTTTAAGCTTTTCACCGTACACTTTGACCACTGATAACTGTTTACTGTTCACTGATTACCCTTACTCCCTCTGAAATGCTAGATACACAGCTTCTAAAAAGGTATCGGGGGTAATAGATTCTGGTATATTTTCTAAGTTAAGAATAGCTAGTAGCTGGTTAGATAGTTCCCTAGCAACAGAGGCTTTGGCTTTTGATGACATTGTATTTCGTCTGAGTAGATACTCACGAATCACGGCAAAATCATCAGGTAACATAATTGAGAAATCAGCTATTGTCAGCAATTGTGCGTACACTGAATTGGCTTGATCTGAGATTATAATATTTGCCGATTTAGCAGGTGTGTAGTTTTGGATGACAATAGTGCCAGCAGCTAAATCACCCAGTCGTTTTTCACTACGACCAAAAATAATTAAAAAAACTCCTATAAAAAAGAATTCATCAAATGGTCGTAACAACGCACGAAGCGTTGCTTGCTGTAAACCGATAGGTCTACCATTATCGCGCACAACTCGAATTTGAGCAAAGCGTTTACCAGGGGTTTGTCCTTGCCATATAGTTTCAAAAAAGACAAAATAGCCTGTGTAAATAAAGAAGCAGATCATGAGTGCGATCGCGACAAACCAAACACTCATCTTGTTACTAAAAATTACTTTTGTAATATCTAATACTTGAATTGAACCTGCTGTCCAAAAAACAATAAATAGTATTAAAATCCCAGCCAAAATGTGATAATCTATAACCAATGCCCATGCACGATTACCGATACCAGCGAGGTCAAATTCTAATTCAATACTTTCTGGCGTCCGAAATTTTGTATGCTTAAAAAGATGCATATGGATTTACAAAAAATACTATTAAATATTGTGTTCACGTAACTTTAAGCCTAAGCCTTCACGACGAGTTCGCAAGTCATAGTAAATTACAGCCTTAATTGACTGCCAAAACGGAGCCACTAATATGGCACTTCCTAAACTGAAAATTAAGCTAATTATCAACGAAATAACCCCATAATTTGAATTATCCTTTATTAAAGGATTTATAATTATTGGAATAACATTACTAAGTATACTAAATGGAAGTTGTATAGGTATGGTTATTAAATAAGCAACAAATAAGATTAACATAATTCTCCAAACATATCTATTTGTTAAATCCCAACTACGACCAATGGTCGAAACAGCGCTAACGTTCTCTTCAACCGCAAGTGGAATCTCGACTAAAAGAAATCGAGTGCTTATGCACAATGCAGTAATAATCAAAATTAAGAAAAAAATAACAGTTAATAAATAAGTCAAAACCACTATATTTACATTGTTGCCACTAAAAATATTATTTGCAACGACTGCGAGACCACCTAACGAACCAAGCGTAATTAGTGAAGTAATACTAATCAAAATTATCAAAAATGCAATAATTATTATCATTAACAAGCTTGTACATAAAAACTGCCATAATCGAGAATTTACAAAACGTCGTCCTGTCTCAATCTCTTCTGGTTGATTGACTAATTCTCCAAATGCTAAGCGAGATATCAAAGCTAAATTCGCTAAAAGTTTTGCCCAACCGTAGATTGGAATAAACATCCATAAATAGGCAATAAAAGCTAAACGAATATAAGACTTTAAGTGAGAACGATATAGCTGCACTCCAGCGTTGATAACATTACCGAGACTCAATGGTTGCATTACGCTTGGAGATTCAACATTAAAAGACATGATATCTCACGCTCCTATAGAGGCTGTTAGTTTGATGCTATCCTAATGTAAGTTAAACTCAGTATTCCCAAAGAGTATGAATTTCCAAACGTATCCAGTTTTTTTATGAATCTTCAACGTTGGATAGGGCGACGTGAACCAAATTGGCAGCGCCTAGACAATTTATTAAGACAAGTAGAAAAAAAAGGACTAAAGTCGCTGCAAGCAACAGAAATTCGAGAACTTGCTAGTTTATACCGCTCTGTAACAGCAGATCTAGCACGCGCTCGTACTCAGCAACTAGGCAATACTTTGATACAAAATTTAGAATTTCTTACAACTAGAGCTTACACACAAATTTATCAAGGTTCACGAAGGCAGGAATGGCAAGCTGTCATAGAATATTACCGATGGGGGCTGCCATCTATAATACGACAGGCATTTCCATACATTGCCACTGCAACTGCTCTTTTTCTCCTAGGAGCCTTAACCGCTTGGTGGTATGCGTGGCAGGATCCAACCTTTGTGTCGCTTATAGTACCAGAGCGCATTATTAAAATGGTACGAGACGACCATAAACTGTGGATGGGATCAATTGTCGGTACGGAACCTTTAGCATCCAGCAGTATTATGATTAATAATTTGTCAGTGTCCTTTGGTGCTGTTGCTGGTGGGATCACCATGGGAGCATTCACCGCTTATATGATGATATTTAATGGCTTATTGATTGGAGTCATTGGTACCTTGGTAACCCAGAATAATCTTGCTTATCCATTTTGGGCTTTTGTGTTTCCTCATGGTGCATTGGAATTACCAGCAATTTTTTTTGCAGGTGGGGCAGGGTTTTTACTGGCGAGAGCAATTTTATTTCCTGGTAAATATCGTCGTGTCGATGCGCTGAAGTTTTATGGTTCCCTAGCAGTACAGTTAGTCTTTGGAATTGTACCAATGTTGATTGTTGCTGGTATTACTGAAGGGTTTTTCTCTCCTAATCCTAACGTACCAAATCCATTGAAATATCTTGTCGGGATGATATTATTTGTGCTTCTGGTGGCATATTGTAGCCGCAAGCGTCCGATTGAGAGACATTAGATTTAGCTTATGCTACATTTGAAACGAAGTAGTCATCAAAGTTGCAAAGCAGCGGTTTAGGTTCTGTATACCTGACTGGTGCGCTAGCCTCTGGTCTAATGCGTATACCGCCGAGTACTTTATAACTATTTCACCGTTTGATTAGCTCAGTGGTAGAGCGTCCGAGAGTGGATGGACGTAGGTTCGAATCCTGCATCAAACACCAGCGGAAGTTAGCTCACTGGTAGAGCGGTCGATTTCTAATCGATTGGTTATAGGTTCGATTCCTATACTTTCAACCAACCCTGTCCGGGTTAAAAGACACTACCCCGTCACGGTAGCCAACTTTTCCAAGATATAGGAGAAATCCTTATCCTGCGCAACAACGTTGATCACAAACTCTGCTATGTAGGTATTCTGCTACTGAATGTTACAATGTGACATTCAGCAGTGGAGCAGTAAAGGAGCCAGAGCGAGTGTAATTCTCCCTAACTTGAGTGTGTCCTTCGTTTTTCGCTTTTGGTTTCTCAAAGAGATTCCCGAAATGTCAAACCGAACGGCATATCTGAGCGTTGCTTTCTTTTTCTGGATTGCCCAAGGGTAATTTAGGAGAAGTGGTAACAATCTTAATCCAGTTTTGGAGATGCGATCGCCCGCACCCTAACTGTAAATTACCTGCATCTGCAGAGTTTTTAAAATAAGAGTAGTACACATATTACATTTTTATGAATTCAATGCTATAACTTAGACAGACTGTAGAAAAAAAATGTATTATATTCATAAAATTTTGCGCACAAAAGCTATAACTCGTACAAAATTCCTCCTGACTCCTGACTCCTGACTCCTGAATTCTTCCTACTATGTGGAAAACTTTTTATATCAAACCCCACGAAATTGGGATTTTGTATCGCCGTAGCGATTTTCAGAAAATATTGCAGCCTGGTCACTACACCTATTTTGGCAGACATTGGCGAGTGCAAACTCATGATCTTAATAACCCAGAGGCGAAAATAGAAAACCTAGAACTTTTACTTCGCAAGCACGGTTCAGCCTTACAGCAATATCTGTTGGTTGTACGCACAACATTCAACCAAGCTGCCTTAGTACGTTGTGGTCAAAATTGGCTAAGCATTCTGCCGAATCAATTGCGTGCTTTTTGGCGAGGTTTTATCGATGTAGAATCCTATGTATTTAACTTAGAAGAAAGCTTAGAACTACCTGCTGATATTGTCCAGCAAATACGCGATATAAACTGGACTGTACTGAAAAAAATCGAAATTTCTGAGTACGAGATTGGTTTGCTGTACATCCAGAATAATTTTGTGCGTCCATTAGCACGCGGAGAGTACGGTTTCTGGTCTGTAAACAGAGATGTTAGTGTTCGTATTCTTAGCCGGATTATACCTAACCCAGATTTTCCGCTTGAAGATGTACTCATTAAGCAACACCCTGATTTTGTAGCAGCTTACTGCAATATGGTGCAGCTAACGAGTCAGCAGGTAGCAATTGTGCGTTATCAGGGTAAGGTGATTTCTATCTTGCCACCAAGCAGCCGCAAGCTATTTTGGCAAGAAGTTGAAGTCGAAATTATTGATATTACCACTGATGCTAAGTTGCCACATCACTTAGTTGCAGAGTTAGTATCGGGGTTACCACAAGCACTATCTCTAAGTCAAAATTATTTACATATTCTGGAAGTTTCCTCACAACACGTTGGATTGTTGTATTTGAATCAAGAGTTTCAAACAGAACTCCAACCAGGTATACATGCTTGGTGGATATTTGGACGCTCTATCCGAACAGAAGTCATTGATCTCCGTCTACAAGTGATCGAAGTATCTGGTCAAGATATCCTTTCTAAGGATAAAGTTCCTTTGCGCTTAAATCTAACTGCTGGATTCCGGATATTAAATGCATTACAAGCAAAGAATGGTTTATCAGATATCTCTGGTTTTTTGTATAAGGAGTTACAGTTTGCTTTGCGTGGTGCTGTTGGACAACGAACACTAGATGCATTACTAGAAGATAAAGGAGCAATTGATAAAAGCGTTGCTGAATACATTCATGAAAAAACTGCTAACTATGGAATTGAAATCGACTCGGTTGGAGTAAAAGATATTATTCTTCCCGGCGAGATAAAAAATATCTTGAGCAAGGTTGTAGAAGCCGAAAAATCAGCCCAAGCTAACATAGTGCGTCGTCGTGAAGAAACTGCTGCAACTCGTAGTATGTTGAATACTGCTAAAGTGATGGAGGATAACCCTATCGCTCTACGCTTAAAGGAACTGGAAGTGTTAGAACGAATTGCTGAGAAGATAGAACGAATTCAAGTTAATGGTAGCTTGGATAACATTTTAACGGATTTGATTCGGATCAGCAAGTAAGGGAAAGCGATCGCGCAATAATATAAAATGAGTTTCTGTTGAAGAGAATTTTAGGTTGAGTAGAGCATAGGTGTTACCCAACAAAACGTTAGTTTTTCACTCCACAGCGTAAGAAGTAAATTGACGTTTAAACGGGGAATAAAAACCGATAACTATATCTAAGGGAGGTACACCTAACTCAACTAACTTCTCAGCAACAAATTCTTCTGTACCATTATATTGAATCCATATTTTTCCGTTTTGGATATCAAAATGCATTATGGGGCCAAATACTCGCTTCTCGCCTTGCCAACCTACATAAGCTAATTGATAGTGGTCGTTTTCATTGTCGAAGATTAGTTCTGGCTTAATAGTATCAGTATCAGAACTGATTTGTGCATGTTCGGTTAAGATTTGTTTAATGATTTGTCGATAGCGTTCTATTTTATCCATTGCCTAATCTCCTCCTTTTTGGGGTCGTAAGTTAGTAATTTAACTTGATAACGTTGAAGCGTGCGTTGGACAAAAGCAAGTTGGAAAAAATCTAAGTACGTTTCATGTGGAACTGCTAAGTAGACAATACGATCAGGTTCATTTTCCTCCAATGCTTGACAGTAATTTAGGTATTGACCAAGGGCTGTGTGAAATTCATTGATATCAGAACCTGCAATAAAACTTTTAATTTCAACTGCAATTTTTTCGGTATCGCGTTCTGCTGCGATCGCTTGTTCTGCTGCTAAATCTATTTGTACTTTAACTGCATCACTAATACGAATATAAAAAGGGTCATTAGTAATTATCCACCCATCTTTGATTAAGGCATTTTTTACCTGTTGATGGAAAACATCTCTAGCCATTAAGTATTTTGCTGATTTTAATTACATTTTCTTACGGTACAATCTATACCACACACCTAACTTACTACTACGGCACACCGATTCGACTTCAAGGTGATCATCAGTATCGAGAAAGTGAGTATAGTGATTGAGGGTTTTTTCAACGACATCACGGTATTGAGTAGTTAGTCAATGCTAGCTTGGATAGCATTTTAACGGAGTTGATTCGGATCAGCAAGTAAGATGGACGATAACCTTTGGCGGCTAGGGGTATCGCCAAGCGCTTTCCCTGACCTTACTCTCTTGCACAGCAATTCTACTGCAATTCCTTTTACGAAATGGCAAATTCTGTATGTTTTCGTTCTTCAGGGGATTTAAAAGACAAAACAATATGGTTTTTGGGAATTCCTGCTGCAATGAGATCTCCTGCAATCCCTTCTTCCGTACCATCATGCTGAATCCAAAGCGTATTATTAATAATATCAATGTGCAACAAAGTACCGTAGATCCTATAGCCGTTTTGCCAGCCAGTTTCTACTAAAAGGTAGCGATCGCGCTCTCGATCAAACACCAACTCGACTTGAACCTGATCGTCAGTGTCGAGAAAGTCAGCATAGTCCTTGAGGATTTTTTCAACGACATCACGGTACTGGGTAGTTAGTGAATCCATCGAACAATTACCTCCTGTGTAGGATCAAAGGTGACTAGACGAATAATGCCATCTTCTATCATCGTTTGACCTGCTTCTTCTTCAAAGACTCTTCTTCGCGTATCTTCACTTACTGCGAGATAGAGTGTATAGTCCGGGTAATAGCGCTTCAACAAGCGAACATACAAAACGAACTGACCAATTGCTTCTTCCAAGTCTTTCATATCGGAAGGACTGGTAAAACTTTTTACTTCAATTGCTATTCTTTCGGTTCCGCGTTGAGCTGCTAGTAACCGTTCTGCTCCTAAATCTACAAACAGGTTTCTTCCACGAGCTAGACGAATTCGTAAAGGATCGTGGGTGATTATCCAGCCATCTTTGACCAAAGCATTTTTGACAGTATTATGATAAATGTCTTTCGCAGGCATAATGCCTCTATCATATCGTACTTAGATTGGCTCCAACTACTAGAGTATTAAAATTAGGGAGATTTTAAAGTTTTAATTAGTCGAGCGATCGTACCAAGTACTATGGATATGCTGAGCGCGATCGCAAAAGGAGTAGAAGGATGTTGCAGCAACACAGTTGTAATATCAACTTGATACTGTGGATTTGTGGGTTGGACAGATATAGTAGTTTGTTGTGGTTTCGTAGTGGTTATTTGGCTGTCAAACATTTTATGACCTCTTTTTTATCGCTGTTAGGACAAAGGTAATTTGACAACCGCGTGTATCTCCAGAGCAAAACGGTGCAGAAACCAACTGAACCTTTCTGAACTAGAATCAACTAAAGCCAGGTGCACCCACATTGCGCACTTCAATTTGAAATACGGTTGAGTTACAAAACAAATAAAAGTAAGAAAGTCAGGATAATTAAGAAAAGAATAACGAACTAAATTTCTTTTCAAGAAAAATAATTAAATATAAAATATTTAACTGATAAAATAGGTTGTATAGGCACTATAAATTCGAGGAACAATAATGATTCCTTCGGATATTGATAAATTGTTATCCAATATCTAGACGTTGTTTAAATTAAGAAAGTAAATAATATTTCCGGCAAGATGAAGGCAGATTATTTAAAATAAATTTTCGGTCCTCAGTTAAATTAACAATTTGATGAACACCATTTAAAGTCAAAATATGAGTTCCTTGAAAGCATTGAAATACCCATCTTAATGTAGGGGTGAGTGTTAACTTTCCTAGTTGATTCTTGATTCCAAAGTTGGCTCTCTTTAAGCTATTTCTAAGTTCTCTTTGACCGAGATTATAAACTAACAAACATAGAGACATTAAAAATAACATCGTCTCTATTCTTTCAGGATTCTCCACAAAGAAGCTATCAGCAAAAAATAAAGGATCTTTGAGAAACCTAAATCCTCTTTCACAAGACTGTTGATTTTTATAATTTGTAATAATTTCTTCTTTTCACCACTTAACGCCATCCCGAAGAAGTATTTATCGGCTCTTTATCAGCTTTATTTTCACACAACCGCTTCATGCCAACTTACTTAATTTTTTTGAGTATTTTTATTTACTAGTGTCAAACAGTTATTGTATAACAATATGTACTACATTATGAAGTGCGCAATGTGGGCTTTAAATAAATCAAAAAAGGAACAGTTAACCCAAGTATGAATTTTGCTCACTGTTGGAATAATATATCATACCAAGTTGTCTTAGATCGTATTATTTCCTTGAAAGTCAGTTCAGAAGGTAGCATCGCAAATGTTTTAATTTATAATTTGGTAGTGCGAGCATCTTGCTCGCGTGACATGTAAGCGAGCAAGATGCTCGCACTACGTTCTAAAAGACTTGGGAATACTCACGTTTAGAAGGAAACTCGAATCCAAAAAATCCTATCTTTGGCAACTTGGTATCAGAAGAAATGTTAGTCAAAGTTATGTGGAAATTCATTATTATTAAAACGAATAATAAAGTCTTCTGTTGATAATTGATACTTAGTTTCAAATTCCTGAAGGCGTTCTTCTGTGCGCTTTATACCAGCCTCGATACTATGTAATCTTTCTGACAAACCACTTTGAATAATTTGTCTCAGTGAATCTGGGTATTTTGAGATGAGTTTTAGTTCAACCATTGCTTTTTCCAGCGATCGCACTCGTATTAGGAAGCATTCCAATTTTTAAAAGGTAGTGTGAGCATCTTGCTCACATACCGCAGCAAGCGAGCAAGATGCTCGCACTCCCAAATTATAAATTTAAACATTTAGGATGTTCCCCTCCTCTTACCTCTTATCTAAGGTGATTTACGGGAATAAATATACCACCCTAGTTGGTTTCGGCTTCGCTCAACCAACTGAGAGATCGCGAGTTGAGCGAAGTCGAAACTCGCATTCCCCAGGTATTTTCTTTCTTGGAAATCACCTAAGCTAATTTCGAGCTTTAAGCGCTTACTTCACTACTGGACAACTCCCAATTAAAGCGTTGTAGACTCTAATTTTAAATGTTATATAATTAATTAGTCAATTAATATACATGAAGTTGCTATATGGATTCATTAAACATCCGGGCAAAAGTATTCACAGAAATCAGCCTTGTTCCAGAAGAAAAATTGGAAGAATTATATAATTTTATTCATTATTTTCGGCTAGGTGTAGAAGTATGTGGTGTAGAAGTATCTAAAGAAACACTTAACCCAAGTATGGATTTTGCTGGCTGTTGGAATGATATGTCAGAAGAAATGTTTGCTAATTTCTATGAAGAAATCAGAACACGCCGCCAACAGGCGTTTTCAGGAAGAAGAAGTGATGAAACCAGCTTTGATTGATACAAACATTTTATCATTTTTTTTCCGCAATCACAATTTGGTTGTTGAGCGTTTTGAAGCATATCTGAAAGAACATAGCAAAATTAATACCAGCATCATTACTTATTATGAAATTCTTAGTGGGTTAAAACATCGTGATGCACAAAAACAGCTAACATCCTTCTTAACATTTGCTTCGTACAATATAGTTTTACCTCTAACTACACACTCAACAACAATTTCTGCCGATATTTATGCGAATTTACGAAAAGCTGGGACACCAATTGATGATATTGATATTCTCATCGCTGGAATTGCAATAGCAAATGATTTAGTTATTATCACTAATAATCAGAGAGATTTTGAGAAAATAGAAGGCTTAGAAATCGAAGATTGGAGTCAGTAAGAAGAGTTAATAAAACAGAGATCACAGCCCGCTCCTATACAGTTTTTATCAAAGCTGATTTCGCGCTTTAAGCCGCAAATACCTATCTACTAACTGCTCTGTGATCTGATTCGCTGGCGCATCAAGTACCAACACACCTTTTTGTTTCATTTGTGCAAATGCAACTTGTCGCTGTGCTAATAAATCTAAGGCGACGGCACGAATATAAGCATCTGTAACTTTCTCTGGCTGGGTATGTGCTAGATAGTCAACTTGCGGATCTCGCAGAGTAACACAAAATGGCAGATAGCGAGGTGCTAATCTTGAAAGTGCTGCCAGAAGTTCAGCAGAAGCGGTAACATCAACTAAATCGGTAATGACAACAACAAGCGATCGCCTAGTTTGCTGTTGCACAACACTAGTCACCGCACCCATATAATCAGATTCCAGTAACACTGGCTGAATAGGAGTGAGCCGATCAATTAGCTGGCTTAAATGCTGTTGACCTCTTTCTGGGGGAATCCATGTGTGCATTTGACGGTCAAAAACACCCACCCCTACATGATCTCCTCGGTGTAAACCTGTTAAAGCCAAAGATAAAGCTGCATTTAAACCCCAATCAAAGCGTTGTAAACCTTGTACTTTTGCTGTCATTAATCTTCCACGATCCAGCAAAATCAGTAAAGTTTGCTTTTGTTCTGGAACCAAAACCTTGACTAATGGGGGTGCGTTATTATAAGCGCCCACACTCCGAGCAGTAGCTTTCCAATCAACGAAACGTAAATCATCGCCAGTGCGGTAGTTACGCAGTTCAGCAAATTCGGTACTGATACCCAATTGACGAAATTGGCGAATCGAACCAGAAGATTGTAGAGTGAGGCGAATTGAAAGCGATCGCAACCCTATCAAATCCGGATAAACTTTGACTTTTACACTTTGTGGAATTTTAAAATCATTCCAAGCTAATCCCCATCTTCCCAACTGTCGCACATGAATATCACCCCAAGAATATTCTCCTCGTTGTGTTGGATGGACGGTGTATTGTAAGGGTTCGATATTGTCGCTAATAAAAGCCCGTAGTTTTGGTGCAGAAACCTTAAAATCACTTGGGTAGTAGTCGCAAATTTCAATTAAAGCATTACTATTGGTTAGCTTTACTTTTAACACTACTAAGTTATCGCGCCCAATCGATAGACGTGATGGTAATTCCCGTGTAATCTCGACACGAGAGGATCTTACTCGCAAAGCATCAACGACCATTAATCCTAGTGCGATCGCATCATATAATAAACCTACCGCAATGCTCACCGTAACCCCAACAAAGATAGCTAAAATTGAGGCAAGCCCAACTCCTAAAACCAACAATAAATACAATCGTCTAGAAGGAACCATATTAGTATTTGCGCTTTATCTTGGTACTGGTACCTTATTAAGTAATGACGCAATCACAGATTCAATGTTTATCCCATCCAACATTGCTTCTGGTTTTAAAAGCAGCCGATGACGTAACAAAGGAGATGCTATTGCTTTAACATCATCTGGTGTAACAAAATCACGTCCTGCTAGATATGCTGTAGCCTGAGATGTTACGAACCAAGCGCCAGCAGCACGAGGAGATGCACCTAAAGCTAAATCAGAATGCTGACGTGACGCTGTAACCAACGCCAAGAGATAATCAATTAGCGCCTCAGAAACTTTAACTTTTCTAACTATTTGTCGCGCTTCCAAAATTTCTGCAACTGTTGCTATTGGCTTCAAACTCGAAATATCTAGACGACGTGCTGCAAACCCAGCCTGACGATTCAGTAACATTTGCTTTTCCGCAGCTTTATCGGGGTAATCTACTATCAGCTTAAATAAAAACCTATCGAGTTGTGCTTCTGGTAAGGGATAAGTTCCTTCAAATTCCAATGGATTTTGTGTTGCAATCACCCAAAATAACTCTGGCAAAGCTAAGCTTTCGCCATCTAGAGTTACTTGCATCTCTTCCATTGCTTCCAACATTGCTGCTTGCGTTTTTGGTGGAGTGCGGTTAATTTCGTCAGCTAGTAGGATCTCTGTAAATATTGGTCCTTTTTTTAAGGTGAAACTGCGGCTATTTAAATCAAAAATATTTGTACCAGTAATATCGGCGGGTAAAACATCCGGTGTAAGTTGAATCCTGCGAAATGAAGCACCAAGAAGTTGCGCTAGTACTTTTGCTAAAAGTGTTTTACCAGTTCCTGGGACTCCTTCTAAAATAACATGACCACCTGCTAGTAATGCTACCAGAAGCTGCTTTACAACAGTGGATTGACCTACAACCACAAGGGAGAGATCTTGTTCTAGACGAGTTAATACGGAGTTGGGGGCATTAATCATACGGTCGAATTCAGAATTCAGGAGTCAGGAGTAAATAAGAATATAATTATTTATTAATTAAGCGAACAGTTTGCCATTTACCCAACCAGCTTATCAGGTCTTTTTCACTTATGTGTCGTTTTCGGGTTCGTAGCGTTAAAACGTCATCTAATTCAGTTGGACTATTACCTGTTTGCTGCACCCAAGCATCTACTAAAGTTTGATGGTCGAGTAGTTCTTGCCCTAATCCTAAAGCTTTTTGTAGTTGCAGTTGTTCTTCTTTGCCTAGCATCTCGACAACAAAGTCTCTAGCTTCAGCTTTTTCCAGAACTTGTGCTAAAGCGTAGATGTAGTCTTCGCTGTTATTAATGGCTGGGGTTTCTAAGCTTACTGGCTTACCAAAGCGTCGATTTTCTGCCGAAATAACTACTAATAGTAATACACTTAAGAGTACTAAGCCTGGAAATAAAGGAGTTTTTGCAAAATAACTAACTAAGTCTCCTTGACCTTCTCTTTTTCGGACGATAGGATCTTTGTATCCGTGGATGTACTCGTCTACCAATAATAAGTTACCTTTTTCTTTCACTAAATTTGATAAATACTGAAAATTTGTGGGATAGTCTTGGTAGGCGTTGGCGGCTAAATAGGGTGTAGTAGAAAAAATTGCGTTACCTTTACCGTAGTGTTTTTCCCAAACGATCGCACCAAAACGATCGCCCAAAGAAACGTTTCCTCCTGAATTGATTTCTCGGCGTCGTCGCGTTTGAATTTTAACGTTACCCGCAGATGATTTTTGCATTGTGCTAAATCCTGCCGCACTCACAGAGCCATGAACACCTAAAATTACCAGATTATTACCTTTTTCTACCCATTCTATTTCTTGCTTATCTAGTTGAGGTTCTATTGAGTAGCTATTGACTTGTATCAGCGTGACGGGATTTTTTTCTGCATTTAGATCGCTAAAAGGTTTTTGCCAACGCCGGATATTTGCTCCATTATGTTGCATAAAAGCATACCAAGCACCGTAACCATCTGGACTGCGGCTATAGGTAGAGCCAATGTTGAGTTTGCTGTTTTGTGGAGCTGCAATGAAGGAAAGTAAAATCATCGCCGCGAGTGCGATCGCGCCAAACCAGACGAGACGATCTGAGCGTTTCATTGTTGAGAAATCTCCCGATAGGCTTGCTGACACTGCTCATAGTTTTCACGATGTACCTCAGTATCGCGAAAACAGATTTGCTCGTGAGTTGTAATCAAAGTTTCATAAGGTTGCATAGAAACCCCTGACAATTGTAGCAACTGCAGATATTCTCCATCAGTGCGGCTGGATTTATCAGGTAGAATTGCTTTGGCGTGTAAATAGTGTAGCATGGCAAAATAAACGCATCGACAAGCCTCTCGGTAGTTTCCTTTCTGGTAAAGTTCTTGCGATCGCGCTAACCAAACTTTTTCTGACATACCACTTTCTGCAGTTTTTGCACTTTTCCCGTTATAACTACGGACTCGAGTAAGCCAAGAATCGAAATCAGGACTCAATTTTTGCCACAAACGCCAAACTAACCAAGCTAAGAATAAACCCAGTAAAATCCAAAAAAGAAAATTCAGCAACTTATTTAGCCAGGAAGCAATTGATCTGCCAAGCGACCATTCTGGTGTATCTAAGTGTAGCCGAGAAAACTGGTACTCTAGCCATTCTCCAACTTGTTGTTCAAGCAGAGAAAACTGCCAAAACAAATTTGTTTTTTCAAAGGTATCTATTGACAATAGGATTCCTAGTTGATTTTGAGCAAGGGGGATAACGGGGAACACTTTATTTCCTTAGATATTGCAACTCAGTTAAAGCAACTCTCAACACAACAGCAAACTATTCATCCCTAGGCTGAATCAGCAGCTAAAAAGCCATGAAGAAAGTGTTGGAGATCAGCCTAGGGATTCTAACAAATATTGCTGGCTTTCTAAATGTAGGCGCGATCGCGGCAATCCCCTTACAGATCCTTGGCGGTGGATAAAGGAACTTAAAGATTTTTTGTAAAAAGTAAGAATAATTAACATTGAAAAGTTTATGAATATTGTTAGAGATGTACTTGACAACCAATTAGTTGACCTTAGAGGTTAAGGTGATGAATGGGTTTTTTAGGAGTATATTATCCGTACTGCGGGTTTGCTAGAAGGGCTATCATCTGGGAGAATTGCTCTGAAACTTTCGCAGATATTTGGGGCACGTATAAACACAATTAATAGCGGTCGCACTGTACCATGGGATAAGCTAAATATAACTCATGCAGAAAAGCCAAAGTTGCTATGTAATTTGGAGATGTCTAGTGGTTATCTCAAAGAGGTAAAACTTCTGACTGTTCGTCTTGGGCAAATGGGAGTTTTTGACCAGTTGCCAAACTGACACATGACAAAAGCCACAATCTTTGAGCAGAGCGACAATTCTTCCAAATTCTTCGTTAAGCTAGTGAAAACTAGATTTAAAATTATCTAAGTATCTCGATGCCTAAATCCTCACAACGTTCCTCGCTACTTCAAGTTGCCTTGTTTGGTGGAGCGATCGCCACCACAGCTACCTTATCGGTATTAGCCTCGATCTGTCATCCCGTGCGTGCCGAGTTACAAGATAGCCCCAAAGCTGTGATTGATGAAGTCTGGCAAACTATCGACCACGAATATGTTGACGGCACATTTAATCACACTGACTGGCAAGCAACAAGGATTAGCTTGTTGAGCCAAAACTACACTTCGCGAGAACAGGCTTACGTTGCTATTAGAGCAGCGTTAAGACAATTAGGAGACCCATACACAAGGTTTCTTGATCCTAGAGAATACCAATCCCTTAATGAGCAATCTATTGTTGGTCAACTATCTGGTATTGGTATTCAGATAGAAATAAACCCGAAAACTAGTCAACTGATTGTAGCAGAAACTGTGCCAGATGCTCCCGCCATGAAAGCTGGCATTAAAGCAGGAGATCGGATTTTAGCAATTGATGGTCAATCCACTCAAGGGATGAAAGTGGAAGATGCCTCTAAGCTTATTCGCGGCAAAAGTGGTACACCAGTCGTGTTGAGTATTTCACGCCAAGGACGTCCTAGTGATGTGAAAATCACACGTGCAAATATTGAAGTACCAAAAGTAACTTATAATTTAAAGCAGGAAAACTCTAGGCGCGTTGGTTATATCCGCTTGTCTGAGTTTAGTGCTGCGGCACCTTCACAAATGCGCCGTGCAATCCAGAACCTGAAAGCTAAGCAGGTTGATGGATATGTTTTAGATCTACGAGGAAATCCTGGAGGATTGCTGGTTTCGAGCGTGGAAATAGCGCGGATGTGGTTGGATAATGGCGGAATAGTTCGCACTGTAAACCGTACAGGGGGTGCAGAAGAAGTCAAAGCCAATAAAACTGCACTGACTAAAAAACCCGTTGTAGTTTTGGTAGATGGTAATTCGGCAAGTGCTAGTGAGATTCTTACAGGTGCGCTTAAGGATAATAAGAGAGCAGTGGTCGTTGGTAGCCAGACTTTTGGTAAAGGCTTGGTTCAAGAGCTTCATCAGCTTTCAGATGGCTCCGGTTTAGCAGTTACAATAGAGCATTACTTTACACCAAATGGTACAGATATTCACCACAAAGGGATTGCGCCTAATGTGAGGATCGATTTAACACAAGCACAACAGCAGAAGCTAGGAAGTAACCCAACTTTGATTGGTACTCACTCTGATCCTCAGTATGCACGTGCGATCGCAGTTCTAACAAATAATAACGTTGCCAAGTACCCACGACGCAACCAACAATCCCTCCACACTAACACCAGAGGGGGTGTGAAATCTTAAGTTTAAATTTATAAGTATTAAGTTATCTATAACACGGTTGACAATTCATAAATTTTAGTTACGGAATTGTCAACTCTATATTTTGTCCTTCAAAAGGTATTCGATCATAAACCCAAACAGTAACGAACCGTCGCTTCAATTGTCCAACATTTTTGCATCCGAAGTTTGACCAGCACCTCACTGAATGCTCACAGCTTTTTCAAGCCATCCATTTCAGCAAAGGCGAACTCATCATTAATAGTGGCTATTTCTGCTATGATATCCGGGTCTTTAGGCATTGCTTCTAATTGTTGTTGCATATTAATGCAAAATGTAAGAAACAATTGTACATTTTGCATTTCTAATTTGGAATTATTTTGACCCGCACTTGCATTCCACTTAAAGCTGCAACTTTTCGACTATCTTGTGGATTTAGACGAATTTTTACCTCTACGACACGAGTATTAATATCTCTATTTGCGTTATTGTGGTCTTGGTTGAGATGACTTTTCCCAACTTGCAAGCCGATATGGTCTACTTTTCCGTAGATATCGCCCTGAAAGCCACCATACTCACTAGTAAGTGAGCTTCTTGTCCTACGCGTACCTTAGCTATATCAGCTTTCTTTTGCCAAGCTTGTAGCGATTTTACAAAAAAAAGGGAACGGGGAACTCTTAACAGGGAACAGGGAAAGAAAAAAAACGTGACTTTGTGGGTTTAAAGCCCACTTGCAAATAAAGATGTATTTCGAGACGCGCAGCGCTCTTAAATACGGCGTCCTTGTTTCAATCCCACGGCGCGCATCCGTGGGTACACTGTTAAGAGTTCCCTGTTCCCTCTGAAAAAAAGTCTCGTTGTTATCCGTTCGCAGTATAAGCTTGTGTGTCTAGTTGAGAACTTCTTTGTTTCCTTAAATAAAATAACTTCGATTGAAAATATAGTTGGTACAAACGACAATATGGAGTTGCTTGATCGTGATGTAAGTTAATTAATCCCATACTGTTTAACTTATAAGCTTCGATCGGCGCTAAAAGTACAGGTTGAGTAGAATTCATGACTTTATCAAGAGCGATCGCTAGTTCGGGCTGAGCTTGTAATGTTATCCAATGACGCTCTAAATAATGAGAATAAATTTCACTAGATGCGAATTCAGAGTCTAGGAGTTGTGTTAAAGTTATTTTTTTTTGGCTGAGGTAATAAATCCCTATGTGTACTAATGCAGGATGTCCGCCGAGCATAGCCATCATTTGCCTCGCTTCCTTACCATTTTTCCAGTCAAGTCCATAACGTATAGCTAACTGCTGTATTTCATTCTCAGTGAAGCTTTTTAAATGAATTGGTATTCCTACATTAAAAGGGGACTGATGAAGTTGGAAAGGTATAGAAAGTTCAGTCGAGTAAACCACAATAAAGCGCAGCTTTTGCCAAAGAATTTCCACTTTAGCTTGTTCGTGCCAAGAACGTAACAACCCAAAAAAATCTTTTGCTACTTCCGGGTATTGAAAAATTTCATTCACTTCGTCAAGTGCCAGGATTAAAGGAGAGTCAATTTTTTTTGCCAGATAGTTTTGGAAATAGAGAGTGCAACTAACCTTACTACCAATATCTTCATCCCAATATTCGTCTAATCTTGGTTCGAGTCCAAGTTCAAGGGTAACGTTTGCACACAGCCAACGCAGAAAGCGATTAACATTGTTCAATATTACCTGGTCAATTTGTTCCATACTAAGACTAACTGTACGGTAGCCTCGTCGATTTGAATAATCCAGAATCCTCAGCAACAAAGAAGTTTTACCCATTTCTCTGGGAGATTTAATATACATTAAAGCTCCGGGTTTGGTAATTTCTTCATAAACCTGTGACTCAACGACAGACTGCTCAATGTAAAAACGAGAGTGAAGCGGAACTGATCCACTAGGAAAGCGAAGGGCGATATCCTCAATTAGAGCAGACGAAGAAGAACTCTCAGGACTGCGCTTAATTCGCATCGTCTCGTTTATTAATCGTTCATTAGTATAGTATTCTACCAGCAGTACTCGACAGTTCTTTTTAGTGACTCGTTTACCCATTAATTGAGAAAGTCGCCGACACAATTCTGGTGCAACTACATTAGTCAAGTAACCAGGACTATAACCCCCTTCTTCAGCAATCTGATTATAAGTTTGATACTGCCAAATACCTCGCAAGATTAGCATTTCCGTGTAATTAAGCGGACGATTTTGCGTTTTAACTAGATTAGAGTTAATAATCTCAAGCAGAGAATCAAAGTTCATCAAAACCTCCTCGTTCCGGAAACCCCTAGCTTTAGAGATCGGGAGGAGGAACAGGGAACTTTAGTCCTCGTCCAGAAATCTAATAAGTTTTGCACTATAGGACTCCTATTTGATTTTTGAAAAAAACACACTACACCTTAATCCTCTGTAATCGTTTTAGAGCTTGCCTTTTGCTTCTTCCCAATGTACGGAGATAATTTCAGGAATCAAAGCGGATTCCTATATATGAGTAACCGTCCTTTTTATGCATCGGTGAACAATATTTGTAATTAATTTCTTGAATCAAAGGGTTTTTAGTTGAGAGATTGAAGCTACTAGTAGCACGAGTGTTCAATGGTTTGTTTCTTAATACAAAGGATAAAACTAAGGTTTTTACTAAAAGTGTAGATGTTTATAGGATTTTTTTGCATTATTACTCTATAGTCATAGAAGAAATCGACTGGTTGATTGATGTTGAAGTAAAGCTGATTGGATGGATATACTATCATAATTATATGACTATATTAAAAATTGCTTTGGTAAAGTCATATTTCTCAACTGTGTACAGTAATCAACGTTAAGTAGTTTGACTATAGAAGACTAATTACCGATACTTATTACTTTTATTTTATGAAACGGTTATATTAACTTCATGCAAATTTTATCATAACTTAAAAGTAATTTTATAATAAGAGATTTCCTATTATGAAAGAGGCTATTTCTCAATCTAAGATTCAGACTGCCCAATAATACCTATATCGTAATATCTATGGATTTTTTATCATCTATGGAACTCTAAAAAAAATGATCCTATAACAACAGTTTACCGACAGCTTACCATCATACAATTAAGTACCTACTGATTCTACATTTGTGGATAATTAGCCATTGTAGAGCAAAAATACGGGTATTCGATTTATTTATTGAAAATAAAACTTCATATGAGAATTATATGAGGTTTATATGTTTTCTAATGACATCTTATATACTATATTCATCCTATTCCCTCGTTAATATGTCTATTCTTAAACTCGAATGCTTACAAGAATGAGTTCAGCTAATCTCATGTATAAAAAGCGTTCTTGACTTTATAACACACATGTAATTAGTCGGGTAAAAACATCATAACTATTTCTTTAAGGTTATTTTTGTGAATCTTTAATGTTCAATAATCGAATCATAGTATGATCATGGCTAGTTTGCGGAAGCTTTAAGCAGAGACATTCTCTTTGCTTAGTGCGTTTCGGCTTTAGTCTTCCTCGTTAAACAACGAGATTGTAACATCTTAAATGGCAGATTGTATTAAATATTTCTTTTGTGTACATTTCGTGTTAAATAATATTTATTAGGTGATATTACAGAGGACAATTTGCGAAAATTTAAACTATGATAATCAATCCACTTCTCTAATATTTATTCTGTTCTCCACGACGATAAAGGTTTGTAAGATAAAAGAATTTTCTTCGGCTAACTTGCTTTTAATCATCTTGATTATGTTCCATCCAGGATAGCCAAAATAACAGCGCAAAATCGAGGTTTTTTCGTTGCCATAGTTCTAGTCAAGATCGATAAAATATGCTTGTATCACGCCCGCCACCATCAACTGTTACTGGTTTTCTAATTAAGATAGTTTTTCCAAAATAAAAATGTCGCAACAGTAGACAGTCAACAATCTTTTAATAAACCGTAAAAGGAATAGCCAATGTATAAAACTCAGTTGCACGAGTATGACGTAGTTATTATGGGTGCAGGATTTGCAGGTAACTGTCAAGCTCGACATCTCCTACTGAATATTCCTAACATCAAAGTCGCCCTAATTGATCCCCGTTCTGAAGAACGGACAGAGAAAGACTTGAAGTTGGGAGAGTCAATGGTTGAAGTGGCGGCTCTTTTTGTGTGCAAGGAGTTAGGTCTTCATGATTACCTGATTGAAAATCACCCTCCTAAGTCGGGGTTGAATTTCCATTGGCCTAAAGATGTAGCTAAAACAGAGAGCCTGGAAGATTACTATCATGTCTGGTCTAATCGACAAGTAGCCATTCCTTCTTTTCACTTTAACCGAGCCAAGCTTGAGCAGGATCTGCTCAAGATGAATAAAGATATGGGCGTCGTTTTCTACAATGGTCGTGTAGTTGACGTAGATTTGACTCCCGGAGATGCTCTCAAGACCGTTAAGATCAAACTAGATACTCAAGAGATAGACCTCAAAGCTAAACATGTTATTGATGCTGCTGGTCGCAAATTCATCATTGGACGCAAGAAGAACAATGTCCTATTTGGACCAGAAAATCTTCATGGACTTAATAATGGAACAGCATGGGTATGGGTCAAAAATGTTGACCGCACGATATTCCATGATGGATACGATCCAAATGGAGCATCTAGCAGCCATTACTACGCCACTAATCACTGGTTAGGGCAAGGTCATTGGTTGTGGATGATTCCTACTGATAAGGAACCAATGGGATTATCGGTTGGGATGATGCATCATCATGATGTGATCCCTGCGGAAAAAATTAACACTTCAGAGAAGTTTTACGAGTTTTTGAAGGCAAATCACAATGTTCTCTACCAGCTCATTAAAAGTGGGGAGCAAATAGAATTCAACTATTGGTCAAGACCTGCACATACCAGCAAAACGATGTTCTCTCCAGATAATTGGTATGTCATCGGCGATGCAGCGTATATTTTCGATGCCTTCTACTCTTACGGAACCACAACCATTGCATTTGCTGTTGAGTGTGTGACAGAAATCATCCGAGCCAAACTTGCTGGTGAACCTGACGTTGAAAACAAGCGAACTGTCTACAACAAGTTCAATCTTGAATACGCTCGACTGGTCAATTGTCTGTATCGTCATCACAACAAACAATTAGGTCATGCGAGCGTTATGAGCTGGCGAATCTACTTTGAGTATATGTGGTGGTTTGGAGTAAATGTGCCGATGTTTATCGGTAAATGGCATTTAGATCCAACTTTTGTCAGTAAATACGTGGAAATTGCTCGTAAAAACACTGATGGAATTTTTGCTGATGTATATAAGCAGTTCAATCAGCTAGTAGACCGTGGTGCAAATATAGGTCTCATGGACTGCTACCGAGCAGATCAGCTCATAGGAAAGTATCATACGCTCAAACACTTTGATGACTTTTTGGAAAATAGCAAATTTGAGCCCAAGCACTGTAATGTGTTCGCAGGGATGAAACACGATTACTTCTACATTGCTTTGTGGTATGTACTGTTTCAATGGAAAGGCTTCGGTCTTGCTGGTATACTTAACCCACGGCACATATATTATTTTTTCCATATGTTGTCATTATCCGCTCAAGCTGCTGTGGGTGAGCTAATCTATCGTTACAAGACTAAAAAGGTTCCTGCTAACTCTCAAGTAGAGAAAATGCGGCAAGAATTTAAAAGCTATCGATACCAACCTAAGTTACGTCCTTGGCTTCACAATTTATCTGATCTGACTCCAGCCAAACAAGACCAGAGTTCCCTCGAAGAGGAAAAAACTCCAGAACTATCAATCTCAGGTTGATTTTAAATTTCGCATTCAGATGTTAAAGCTATTGCAACTGCATTAGGAAACTTCAAGCAGTTTGATACAGCGATAAATTTGTCAACAGCGTTATAGAGAGAAAAGACAGTAGTTTATTTTACCAAGAGTAAATACTACTGCCTAAAACTAAACAACACTCAGAGTATAAAATAATGAATGGTCATAAGCAACCTGCTCACGATGTAGCAGTCTCGTTTTCTCAAAAATCTGACCAGCACAACAGCGTTTGTGAACCGATAGCTGTAGTCGGAATTGGTTGTTGGTACCCAGGAGCTCAAGAACCTCGGCAGCTTTGGGAAAATGTTTTGGCACGTCGTCGTGAGTTCCGTCGTATACCAGACGTGCGGCTTCCACTTGAGGAGTATTATGACCCAGATCCAGAAGCCCCTGACAAGACCTATGGGCAAAGAGCAGCTTTAATTGATGGCTTTATCTTTGACTGGGCAAAGAAGCGCATTCCGCACCAAACATACATATGTACAGATATTGCTCAATGGTTGGCATTAGAAGTAGCTGAGTCCGCCTTGCAGGATGCTGGCTATACCCGTGAGACAGTACAACGTAACGCCACCGGGGTGATCTTGGGCAATACTCTTACTGGTGAGTGGACTCGCTCTCACACTATGCGTTTGCGTTGGCCTTTTATACGGAGAACACTTCTTGCTTCTGCTAATGCTAAGGGTTTACCAACAAGTATTCAGCAAGAACTTGTAGCAACAATGGAAGAATTCTACAAGTCCGTGTTTCCGCCAACCACAGAAGACACTCTTGCGGGTGGTTTATCAAATACTATTGCTGGCAGGATATGTAACTATTTTGACTTTCATGGTGGTGGATATACAGTAGATGGTGCTTGTTCTTCGTCGCTACTAGCAGTATGTACTGCAGCCAATTACCTAGCTAATGGTGATCTGGATATGGTGCTGGCAGGCGGGGTTGATATTAGTCTGGATACTTTTGAACTGATCGGTTTTGCTAAAACTGGCGCTTTGACAAAAAGCGATATGAATGTTTATGATAAGCGCGCTAGCGGTTTTCTACCTGGTGAAGGCTGTGGATTTGTAGTTATGAAGCGGCTAAAAGATGCTCGCGCCGCAGGTGACACCGTCTATGCAGTTCTTCGTGGTTGGGGGATCTCCTCTGATGGAAAAGGTGGCATAACTGCACCTAGCCGCAATGGGCAAGCAACAGCCATTCGACGTGCTTATATGCGGGCTGGGTATAGTCCCCAAACTCTAGACTTTGTAGAAGGGCACGGAACAGGCACTCCAGTAGGAGACAAGACCGAGATTGAGGGATTGGCGGCAGCAATTCAAAGTTATGGCACTGCTCCTGATAGAAGCTGTGGGATTACTTCTTTTAAATCTATTGTTGGGCACACTAAAGCGGCTGCAGGTGTTGGAGCTTTTATTAAGGCAGTTATCGCTGCAAATCGGCGCGTTTTGCCTCCCACTGCTGGCTGCACAGAGCCGAACAACAGTTTTGACACCTCTGCACGTGTCTTATACCCGATTTTGCTGGGAAAGGTTGAGAAGCCAACTAAGACGCTGCATGTTGGGGTATCTGCTATGGGTTTTGGGGGGATCAATTCCCATGTAACTTTGGAATCAGGAGATTTACCTTCCCCTAAGCTAGCACCAGCTTTTGAAGAACGTGCACTTCTGGTTTCTAATCAGGAAAGTGAAGTGTTTGTATTTGGTGCATCGTCTGTTCCTGAACTGTTAAGCAAAGTGCAAGCACTTTCACCATCAGTTGAGTCTCTGAGCTTGGGAGATTTTGTCGATCTTGCAGCAGATTTAAGCGAGAAACTTGCTTTAGAGTCTACTGAAGTTCGTGCAGCACTCGTCGCTAATACTCCAGAAACATTGAGCGATCGCCTAAATACATTGGTTGAAATCTTACACCAAGACCCTCCAAAAGAAGGAGAAATCAGGATCAATCAACAGCAAGATATTTGGGTCAGTAATCGTGTACACAAAAATCGTTTAGGTTTCTTAATACCTGGTCAAGGCTCTCAGCAATTGCTGATGGCGCGGGTACTAGTTGAGCGGTACACTTGGGCAAGGGAACTTGTGGCTCAAGCAGATGAGTGGGTTACACTTTCAGGTGGAAAACCTATATCATCTATTATCTTCCGCCCACTAGACCGTGCATCTGGTTCAGAAGAGATTGATCGATGGAAACAGGAGCTTTCTGACACTCAGGTTGCACAGCCAGCTATATGTCTAGCATCTGTGCTGTATGCACGATATCTAGATCGTTTGGGCATTCGTCCCTCCGTCGTAGGTGGACATAGCTTAGGAGAACTAACAGCATTTCATTTAGCTGGAGCCTTTAACGAAGCCGACCTTATCAAGTTGGCGACACTAAGAGGACAAGCTATGATGGCATCTGCCGAACAACCAGGAGCGATGGTCAGTCTTGCTTGCACAGAAGATACAGCAAAGACACTCATTAAAGGTGTCTCTGGGTACGTGGTCATTGCTAATATCAATAGTCTACGCCAAATAGTAGTCTCTGGTGAGAAGCAGGCAGTTGAGGAACTTATGAAGCTCGCATTACAGCAGGGTATAACTGCGAAGCGGTTGCCAGTTTCCAATGCTTTCCATTCTCAACTAGTAGCTACTGCTGCACAACAAATTTCAAACAACGAGTGTATACCGGAAGTACTGGGTGAAATTCAATTAAAAATCATCTCCAGCATGCGCGATGCTACAGTCGAGCAGGGAATTAAGCTACGGGAGCATTTTTCTTCCCAGTTGCTTGCCCAAGTGGATTTTGTCCGTGTCGTGGAACAAATGCAGCAAGTGTGCGACTTAATGATTGAAGTAGGGCCAGCTGGTGTGCTTTCTGGATTGGTTAGAGACATTCTTGGAACTGATCGTGCTTGCTTACCTGTAGCTTCAAAACCAAACGCTGATCGCGATTTGAACAAAGTTGTTGCTGCTGCTTTCGTTCACGGTGTTGAAATCAATTGGACTAACCTCTACGACAACCGTCTCGTCCGTCCTTTTGTTTCTGGGCGTCTGTTCATAGACAATCCCTGTGAGCGTCCCTTTACCTCCAAAACTGGTGTCACTATAGATCCAGGTTTATTTAGAAATAATGGATTTCTACTAAATAAATCTCCGTCGAAGTTGGAAGCAGCAGTTAAGGCAGCGATCTCTGAAGTGACTAAAGCTTCTAAGGGAGGAACGAACGGTAAAACAGCCAGATCCAAAATAGAAGAACAGTTATTGGGGCTGGTGGCAAAACGAACTGGTTACCCATTAGATAGTATCTCTCTGAAATCAAGATTATTAGATGATCTGAATCTTGATTCAATTAAAGCGGCCGAACTAGTTGCGGCTGCTGCCAAGCAAGTTGGTGTAGAAGGTAAGCTTGATCCCTCTGAGCTATCAAATGCAAGTCTAACTGACGTAGCGACAGCTATTTACGCTGCTTCTGGAGAATCCTCTGAAGGCACCGCTGTTGAAGGAGTACTACTAGATCTAGTAGCAAAACGAACTGGTTACCCATTAGATACAATTTCTCTAGAATCTAAGTTGCTGGATGACCTGAATCTCGACTCGATTAAAGCAGCAGATATGGTGGCTACTGCTGCCAAGCAGGTTGGTGTAGGAGGCAAGCTAGATCCTTCTACACTAGCAAATGCGACCTTAGGAGAAGTATCTGTTGCACTTCGCCAAGCATTGGCGGAATCAGACAAATCTGTAAGTATAGGATCTTCCAAACCAGCAGAAACTTCACAAACCAAAGGCGATCGCAACTCTAACTGGGTACGAAACTTTTCTATCAATTATGTACCATCCAATTTACAAGATCAGACGGAAAATTGGCAGGATGCAAATGTTCTCATTGTTGCTGATAGAGAAGAAATCGAAATTGTTAGAGCATTACGTGAGCAACTTTTGTCTTTCGGGGCAAGCGTTGAGGTAGCTTGTTATAGTAACCTCTCCCACAAAAGCAACACAGCCAAGTTTTCCCATCGAATTGCCGTCCTTCCACAAACGACTTCTCAAGACAAGGATGAAGTGATATCTCTCTCCCGGATGGTGGAACGATTAAAAAGCATTGCTACCCCATCGAGAGCAGGAGGAGCGCGTAAGTCTTGTATAGCTTATGTGCAATTTGGCGGTGGTTATTTTGGTACTACTACAACAATAACAAGTCCTGAGGTATGCTGTGCGGCTGCTTTTGCACGAAGCATTCACCATGAACGACCCGACCTTCGTGTTCGAGTAATTGATCTGTGTGAGACTATCGAGCCAATTCGTGCTGCAGGGTTAGTTATTAGAGAATTGTCAGGAAACGCGGCTTGTATTACAGCAGGATATAACGCCAGTTTAGAGAGGTTAGAACCGCAGGCTCGTCTCGATCAACCTTTACAATATGTGCAAAGACAGCACAGTTGGTCAGATCAGGATGTGATTTTGGTCACCGGCGGTGCTAAGGGAATTACTGCTGAATGTGCTTTAGCTGTTGCGCGTATTACAGGTGCAAAACTGGCTTTAGTTGGCAGTTCTCCAATTTCTAGCACTGATGCGCGCTATCAAGAGGTCGCACGCACACTTGAACGATTCAACAGTGAAGGTCTAACCTGTCGCTATTACTCTTGCAATATTATTGACTATAATGCTGTTGCAAATCTAGTAACCCAAGTAGCTGCTGATTTAGGCTCAATCAGTGCTGTAATTCATGGTGCAGGAGTTAACAAACCCCGTCGTTTTGAACAAGCTAGTCTTGAAGATGCGGTAACTGAAGTATCTCCCAAGGTACTCGGTGCTTACAATCTCCTCCAAGCCCTAGGATCGGCTCCACCAAAGTTGTTTATTGCCTTTACGTCAATTATTGGTGTGACCGGGATGCCTGGAAATGCCTTGTATGCATTCTCCAACGAGTCATTAGATTTGATGTTGCGCCGTTTTGAAGTTGACCACCCACAGACAAATGTCCAATCTGTCGCCTATAGTGTGTGGAGTGAGGTTGGAATGGGAGCCCGCATGGGTAGTATGGAAAACTTGGGTCGGATGGGAATAGAAGCTATCCCAACAACAGAAGGTGTTAATCGCTTTGTACAATTGTTTACATCTGATCCCGGAGCCAAGCAAGTTGTGATCGCTGCACGGTTAGGAGGTTTAGACACTTGGTCTCCTGTCCTGTTACAGCCTTCTGCAAACCTTCGCTTCATAGAGCAAGTAAACTACTGTGAACCAGGTGTAGAACTTAAAGTTCGCACACGCCTGACCTTGGAGCGTGACCTTTATGTACAAGATCATATCTATCGTGGTTCATATCTCTTCCCAACAGTTTTTGGGCTTGAAGCAATGGCACAAGCCACGGCTTATGTAACTGGTGAGCAGCAGCCGTCTATTATTCGTATCGAAGATGTATCTTTACAAAGACCGGTGGTTGTTGATCCCACTGAAGGCGTTGAAATTGAGATACATGTTGAAGTGTCGGAAATTGATGCTGCTGGAGAACGACGGGTTAAAGCTGGTATTCGGACGGAGCAAACTGGTTTTACCTCTGATCACTTTGCGGCGACACTTATTTTAGGTGATCCGAAAGTTGGTGATATAGCTGCACCAGAATTTGGTGAAGCACTTGATATTAATCCCTTGACCGATCTTTATGGAAGCTTACTTTTTCAAGGTACACGTTTCCAAAGGATGAGTTCAATTTTCCAACTGAGTAGAGAAAAGAGCTTGTTTCAAGCCAATATTGTGTCTTCTAGCGAGTTGGGGAACGAAACTTTTGCGATCGCTCACGACACATCCCTTGTACTTGGCGACCCATACTTTAGAGATGTTCTATTGCAAGCAATGCAGCTTAACATTCCTCAAGATATTTGTTTGCCAGTACATATTGACAAAATTGAATTGTTCCACAATCCATCAGTAACAGCACAAGGTAGTTCGAGAATAGTTACAGCAATTCTCAACAAGCGAGAAGGTCGTGAGTATTTCTGTGAGGTTATTGCTACTGATGATCAGGGACATGTGGTAGAACATTTAACAGGCTATCGGCTACGTATTCTTGAAGAACATCCAGAAAACCCGACGGCTGTTGAACTGGCGTTCCCAGAAGCACGAGATGAGCGAAATCTCCAAAACATCTTGCAATCTAACTGCAAGGCTTTAGGATTAAACCTGCCAACAGTTTCCCTTGGTCTTGAATCTAATTTGCAGCCAAAAACTCTAGAACAGCGACGCCAAAGACAGCGCCCAATCATTACCCGCGCACTACAGACGCAGCTAGGATTACCTCCAAGCGAGGATATTGTTTTTGAGATTGAGACTCTACCATCAGGAAAACCCTTATTCTCAGGAGCTATCACACAAGGGCTTAATCTATCACTGTCTCACGATGACCGCTACTGTTTATGTGTAGTTGGCTCAACTCCACAAGGATGCGATATCGAGCCAGTAGCTAATCGGACAGCAGATGACTGGATGGCGATTCTTGGTACTTTGCGTAGTTCCGTTGTGGATAGATTAGTAAAAAGTGGGGAGTCACGCGATCGCGCAGCAACTCGTGTCTGGTCAGCATTAGAATCCATAAGGAAAGCTTTCAACGGAGTAAATCCAGAGTTCTCAGTTGAAAAGCAGCAAGGAGATGCAGTACTTTTACGAACACAAATACCGCAAGGTTTATACTTTGTTCTGACTTTACCGATCAGGCTAACACGTGGTTCAGAAAGGATGATAGCTGTAATCGTTTCCCCAGAACAAATCACAAGTGAAGGGATACCGAGCGTCTCATCAAGTAATGATGTTTCTAGCCCTGTCGAACATAGTGACAGGCACAGAATACGCTACACTGACGACGGACCACAAGGTCAGCAAGTTTACGAACAGCGTTTTCAGGTTTCCTTTAAGGAGAGTGCTAGTATCAGTCGCCGTGTATTCTTCTCTCAATACATTTCTTGGATCGGAAAAATTCGTGAATTTGCTATGGAGAGAATTGGCTCACAGTTGGTCTCGGATTTCTTCAGTGAATGGGGAATGGTAACCAACAAGGTCAGTCTACGCATTGTAGGCGAAGCAACAACTTATGATGTTATCCAGGCTCGCTGTTGGTTAGGAAATGTAGTGGGTTCTACCTTTGACAGCTATATTGAGTTTTGTAAAGTTCTACCAGATAACTCTCTAGAACGGTTAGCCCTTGGCGAAGTCAAAGCAACTTGGGTACGTTTAGTTGACTACGGAGTTCCTGCCCCAAGAAAGTTTCCAGAATACCTTGATGAATTCCTCAATCGTTTTTGTGCAAAGACCCCAGCAACTATTGACCTGAAGAACCCTTCATTGCTCAATCTCCCACCACTACCTGCCAGTCTTTCTCAGCTAGAATCGGGTCGCTTAATTTATAGTACTTCTTCTGGTTCTAGTAATCGGAAGGTACTTCGCGCCGAAACATTTCAAACTACGCTTGAAGAATCAAATTTGGTAGGTAACGTCTACTACGGAAACTATTTTAGTTGGCAAGGACGAGTACGAGATCTCTTCTTATATTCAGTAGCACCTGAGTATTTACGGGTCTCAGAGCCAAGAGGCGAGATGATTTGCCTGTACAGCCAAATGGACTACTTGCGGGAAGCAATGCCATTTGATCGTGTTCGTGTTGTTCTTTCTGTACAATCCTTTTCGCTGTATGGAGCTGTGTTTAGTTTTGAGTTCTTCCGTGAACAGCCAAATGGTCAACTAGAGAAACTGCATATAGGTCAACAAGAGGTTGTATGGGCACAGCGTCTCCCTGATGGAACTGCTGTAGCGGCTCCTTGGCCAGAAAAAGTGTTGCGTACCTTTGAAGGAATACTATCTTCAAACGATCTCATCCTATCGTGGTAAACAAACTAACCACTCCACAAAAAACTGTTCAACATTAGTCAAAGTACGTCATATGAGCATCACAAAACAGCGAAACTGGTTGCGTATCATGCATCTTATAGCCTCAGGTTGTTTAGGCATGTTCATCTACTCTCCATGGAGAAATGATCCCAAATTTGTCTTGGTCATGAGTGCTTTTATCTTTCCTACTGTTGCATTAACAGGTTTATGGATGTGGCAAGCACCACAAATAAACAAATGGTTAAAGCGCTCATCTTTATCAAGAATAGATGAACCAACAACACAAAACCTCAAATAGCAATAGCTAACTAAGTTGCGGTTAGTCCTGCTTGGACTAACCACATTAAAAGTCTTTAAAACAAGTTAAATAAGGATTTACTCATGCACACAACCCAAGTATCTTTGCCAACGCAAGATAACCAATTACAAGAGCAAGAGTATGATGTTGTAATCATGGGAGCAGGATTTGTAGGTAACTGCCAAGCCCGACATCTTCTTCTTAAGATTCCTAACATCAAAATTGCCCTAATTGATCCACGCCCTGAAGATCGTACCGATAAAGACTTGAAACTTGGCGAATCAATGGTTGAAATTGCTGCTCTGTTTGTCTACAAGGAATTAGGTCTTTATGAATACATGGTTGAAAACCACCCACCCAAGTTTGGGCTGAATTTTCATTGGCCTAAAAACCCAACTAAAACCGAATCTATTGACGACTATTATCATATATGGACGCATAGACAACCTCCCATTGCTTCCTTTCAAATGAACCGAGCCAAGTTCGAGCGGGACTTGCTGAAGATGAACAAAGATATGGGAGTCATCTTCTACAATGGTCGTGTCGTTGATGTGGATCTTACCCCAGGTGATGCTCTCAATATTGTAAAAATTAAGGTTGGCTCAGAGAAAAAGATACTGAAAGCCAAACATGTGATTGATGCTGCTGGTCGCAAGTTTATCATAGGACACAAAACTGATAATCTTCTGTTTGGTCCAGACAATTTGTTTGGGGTTAATACAGGGTCAGCATGGTTACGCGTCAAAAACGTGGATCGCACAATTTTCCACAATGGTTATGACCCAACGGGTACTAGCACAAGCCATTATTATGCTACTAATCATTGGTTTGGTCATGGACACTGGCTGTGGATGATTCCCACAGAGATGCAAGATACAGAATTATCCATAGGAATCATCCAACATCATGATGTAATACCTGCAGATCGGATCAATACCTTAGATAAGTTCCTCGGATTTCTTAAGACCAATCACAATATGCTCTACCGACTGATCATGAGTGGTGAGAACGTAGACTTTCACTATTGGCCTAGAATTGCTCATTCCAGTAAAACCATGTTTTCTCAAGATAACTGGTATGTAGTTGGTGATTCTGCTTGCATTTTTGACGCTTTTTATTCTTTAGGTACGACGATGGCTACATTTGCCATGGAAAGTGTCACCGAGATTATCCGTGCTAAGCAAGCAAATGAAGCTGATGCAGAGAAAAAAAGGTCAGCCTACAATGAGTTTAACCTTACCTTCTCTCGCTACATGAACCGTCTAATGAGCTATCACTCTAAACATTTAGGTAATGCTAGCATTATGAGCTGGCGTATCTACTTTGAGTATATGTGGTGGTTCGGCGTGCTTGTGCCTTTCTACGTTGGCAAATGGCACTTAGATACGAAATTTCTACCCACATTTATAAAGCCAATCAAGGGAAATATGAATGGCTTGTTCAAAGACATATACTTACAGTTTAACAAATTGGTTGAACGAGGCACCAATATTGGCTTTATGGATTGCTATCGTGCAGACCAATTAGTCGGAGAATACTATACTGCTCAACATTTTGATAGCTTTTTGGTTAACTCAAAGTTTGAGCCTCATCACTGTAATGTTTTTGCTGGTATAAAATATACCCACTTCTATGTTGCTATTTGGTACATGATGTTCCAGTGGAAGGGTTTCGGTCTTGCTGGGTTACTAGCCCCACGGAGCCTATATAACTTCTTCCGACTATTGGCATTGTCCGCTCATGCTGGAATGGGTGAACTATTATACCGATATCAGATGAGAGGTGTTCCTGCCAATACTCAAGTTGCAAAAACCCGCGAAGAGTTTCAACACTACCAATATCAGTCTGAATTACAACCCTGGAGTGAGGACAATCATAAACTCTCCAGCCAGGAAACAGCGGCAAAGGACAAAGAACTCTCAAAAGTTCAAGAACTATCCGTATCAGTCTAGTTTCTTTCTCATTCTCTCTCTATGACGTTGTACATTCTCTGACCTTTAAAAGAGCGTGCATCTTCATAGAGATAACTCATTAAAACAAGATTCAATAAGGATTTACTAATGCACACAATCGAGTCCCAATCCGCAATAAATGGTAATCAATTGCAAGAGCAAGAGTATGATGTTGTAATCATGGGTGCAGGATTTGCAGGGAACTGCCAAGCGCGACATCTTCTTCTTAATATTCCTAACATCAAAATTGCACTAGTTGATCCCCGCTCAGAAGAACGGACAGACAAAGACCTGAAACTAGGTGAATCGATGATTGAAGTTGCAGCTTTGTTGGTTTGCAAAGAGTTAGGTCTTTATGAATACATGATCGAAAACCATCCGCCTAAGGCTGGACTAAACTTTCATTGGCCTAAAGATCCAGAAAAAACAACATCTACAGACGATTATTATCACATCTGGATCAATCGACAGCCCCCTATTGCGACCTTTCATATCCACCGATCTAAGTTTGAGCAAGACTTACTCAAGATGAACAGGGATATGGGGGCTGTTTTCTACAATGGTCGTGTGGTTGATGTAGATCTAACCCCTGGTGATGCTTTAAAGACAGTTAAAATCAAAGGCAACGACCTAGATATAGAAATTAAAGCTAAACATGTTGTTGATGCAGCAGGTCGCAAGTTTATCATTGGAAAAAAGACTGACAATATTTTGTTTGGTCCAGAAAACCTGTTAGGAGTCAACACTGGAACAGCATTTTTACGGGTCAAAAATATTGATCGCACAATCTTTCATAGTGGTTATGATCCAACAGGATCATCAGTCAGTCACTATTACTGTACCAATCACTGGTTTGGTCATGGTCACTGGTTATGGATGATTCCCATCGATACAGATCCACTAGAGTTGTCAATTGGTATTATTCAGCATCATGATGTAATACCTGCGAATTCTATCAATACTCTTGATAAATTCTATGCATTCCTCAAAGAGAATCACAATGTACTTTATCAGCTGATCATGAGTGGTGAGAATGTGGATTTCCACTATTTGCCACGGATCGCCCATACCAGCAAAACCATGTTTTCCGAGGATAACTGGTATGTTCTTGGCGATGCAGCTTGTATATTTGATGCTTTTTATTCTTATGGTACAACGATGATCGCACATGCTATTGAGAGTGTGACCGAGATTATCCGTGCCAAATTAGCTGGTGAGAAAGACGCAGAGGAAAAAAGAAAGGCATATAACGATTTTCAGCTTACGTATACCTACAGCGTCAACCAACTTTACCGCCATCACTCCAAACAACTGGGTCATGCTAGCGTTATGAGCTGGCGCATCTACTTTGAGTATATGTGGTGGTTCGGGATGCTGATACCTTTATACGTAGGCAAATGGCATTTGGATCTTAAGTTCATTCCTACATTTCTTAAGCCTTTCAAAATTAGTATAGGTGCCAATGGCATCTTCACTAATGTGTACGAGCATTTGAACCGATTGGTGGAGCGGAATGCAAATATAGGGTTGATGGATGGTGTTCGCGCAGATCAACTAATATGGGGTTATTATGCGTATAAGCATTTTGATGACTTTTTAGAAAACACCAAATTGGAACCTAAGCGCTGTAATGTTTTTGGAAGCATGAAACAGGCTTTCTTTTACATTGCGGTTTGGTATGTGACGTTTCTGTGGAAAGGTTTTGGGCTTCGCGAAGTACTTAATCCACGTAACCTTTACCACCTCTTTCGCATGTTGGGCTTATCAGTCCAATGCGCATTAGGTGAGTTGATTTTCCATCTCCAAAATATAGGTGTTCCTGCAAACAGTGGTGTAGCAAAAATGCGCAAAGAGTTTAAAAGCTATCGATATCAAGGGATTTTACAGCCTTGGGCTAATGAAAAAGCTGAGCAATTAAACCAAGAAGATACCTTAAAAGTTCCAGTCTTGTAAAAGTATTCGACAAGTTACGCTTTATACAAGCAGGGGGAGCAAGGAGTATGACGGGCATTGGCGTTCAGATCTCTTTCGAGTTCTCCCTGTTCTTTAACCTTTGGTATTGAAAAGTTTCATTAAAAACATAAACAAATATATAAGCTTTTAATTGATAACAATATGCCTGATTTATTGGAAAGTGTAAACGTTCAAGAACTTCTCAAGGGAGCCAATCTCCTTGGATTGAATATTTCTGAATCTGAACTCAACCAACTTCAGTCTGGCAGTATTCTTTCACTTGAAGGCAGAGGTTTAGGTGAAATTGGTTCAATATTCATTCTTGCTGAAGCTTTATCGAAAATGAATTCAGTTAAGAATGTTACTTTTGAAGATTTGCGAAAAGTTATACCACACTCTTCTCATGGTTGTGGAATTCCTATATACTGTTGGAAATGTGACAATCTTCGTAAGTGTTGTCTTTGCTTGACTTTAATCAATGGTAAGCCAGGAGTTTTCATCTACTGGCAGTTCTAGTCAGGAGAATAAAGTAAAGAGTTTCTTTCAAGTATAAAATGTTGTAAACAGGTGGTACTGTGGTATACTTATTAACTAAAATCAGTATACTGATTCTTTTACTATTAAGTGTTGGTGTTCTTTATGGAGCGATCGCTACTACTAGTGACCAATATAAGTATTCACCTCCAGGTAAGTTAGTTGATGTAGGGGGATATAAACTGCATATTTACTGCTCTGGTGAGCGCACAGATGACCGCAGCCCCACAGTAGTGATGGACTTCGGACTTGCTGGTTGGTCATTAACTTGGAGCCTGGTACAGCCAGAGGTTGCTAAATTTGCCCGTGTATGTACCTATGACCGTGCTGGATATGCTTGGAGTGATCCTGCTCCAACACCTCGCACTATCCAGCAAATTGTCTTGGAATTGCACACTCTACTAACCAATGCTGGAATTGAAAGTCCTTATATCTTAGTCGGTCACTCATTCAGCGGACTGACTGCACGGCTATTCGCCAATCAATACCCTAACGAAGTTGCCGGAATAGTCTTGGTAGATGCAATCAATGAGGACATCTATTCACGACCTTTCTTTGAATTTCAAACAATGATGGCTCAGACACTGCAGAAGTTTCGTCTTCTGTCAATAACATCTCGTTTAGGAATATTGAACCTACTCATCAAGCTAGTAGGAGCGAAGGCTGCACCAGATTTTGTCAAGAAGTTGCCATCACAGATTCAACCACAAATCCTCGCCAAATTCGTCAGTAAAACCTTTGATGCAGCTTCTGCTGAAACTGCGTCTCTAGAAAAGAATGCAGCACAGCTTACGTCTATAGCTTCACTCAATAACATACCGCTAACCGTTTTATCACACGGGATACCCGATATGTTTTCTCACTTGCCAGCTAACACAGCAGAAAACTCAGAGCGAATCTGGCAGGAACTACAAGCAGATTTAGCAACCCTATCATCAACAAGTAGGCTGATCATCGCTGAACAAAGTGGTCACTTTATTCCGATTGATCAACCTGACTTAGTGATAAATGCCATTCGCCAAATGGTTAAAGCAGTTCAATATCAATAACATCAACGAGGTATCTATGACTATCAAAAAAACCGTCAGTCTAGCAAAATCAATAGCAGCTATCGTAGGGTTGACAGCATTGACAGTCCTTAAGGTTTCTCCACCTGCCAATGCCGAATCTTTCACTTGTGGACCAGGTCATTATTGGGTGGAAACTTGTCCAGCTGGTCTTAACGAATTCAATGATTCTGTGAGTATCAACATTCGTGTTTCCGGTGGTCCATACGAAGGTCTAAGTTTCGTTACACAACTCTCTGGTCAGGCACAGATTTTGAGAGGATGGCCAGTTAGTAAGCTAGTAAAGAATGGTAACAGTTGGACTTGGCAAAACGGTGAGATCAAAACCGAGATTGTAAACTTGACAGCTACTGGAGCATCTCCCTTGAGTCCTTCGATAACTGTTGTTGCAGGTGATGGAGTTCCTGACCTTGTTGCTTCTCCATCTTCAAGGAAGTCCCTATACTCATCAGGATCAATCACACAGAAGACGGATAATCTATCTCTAGCTGATAGTGTTTTTAATGTTTTCTTGGAAATCCAAGGAACCCCGGAGGGTACATTACACAACAACACTCCTATCACTTTGCATACAGTGACACCACTCACACAGTTCCCTCAAAATTCTATTGAGTATGTCAGTACTGACACAATTACGCTATATAACGCTGATGGGCTTGAGATTGCTAAGTTAGTTCCAGACAGCGCTGGTAGATCCGTCGTCCTGACTCTTACTAAACGCCTGTCTAGTGAACACAAAGAACAGGAACGAGACATATCTTGGAATTGGGGGAGAGGAAAGTCGAGTTTAAAAACAGATGATTAAAACAGAAAAGAATTAATCCCCCAGTCAAAACAATTCAAAATGCAAAATTCAAAATTCAAAATAGAAGAAATAATTTTGAATTTTGAATTTTGAACTTTGAATTGCTCAGTGGGTGCCTGTACCCGGAATTAATTAATTCAAAAAATTTTTCCTCTTAATTTTGAATTTTGAATTCAAAAAATGGTCAATCTTATGGTTATAGCTACTAAAAAAGCCGTATTTGTTACGGGAGCATCTACAGGAATTGGTAAAGCATGTGCACTTCATCTGGACAAGCTGGGATTTCGGGTTTTTGCTAGTGTGCGAAAAGAAGCAGATGCTGATGCTTTGAAGGCAATAGCATCTACAGAGTTCACTCCTATTTTGATGGATATCGTCGATGGTGCTTCTATCACCTTGGCAGCAGAAACTATAGCTGCGGCTGTTAGCGATATAGGCTTAGCTGGTTTAGTTAATAATGCAGGTACAGCGATTATTAGCCCTCTAGAGTTACTAGAAATTAGAGAACTTCGGCATCAGTTTGAAGTCAATTTATTTGGACAGCTTGCAGTTACTCAGGCTTTTCTCCCGCTTTTACGAAAGAGCCAAGGTCGGGTTGTCAATATAGGCTCAATTATAGGTAAAGTGGCGGTACCATTTTTGGGTTCCAACTGTGCTGCAAAGTTTGGAATGGAAGCGTTGACGGATGTACTTCGGATGGAGCTCCGACCTTGGGGTATCTCTGTCTCAATCATTGAACCTGGCTATGTAGCAACACCAATTTGGGACAAGGTTGTATCTATCGGAAATGAAACTGCAGCGAATCTTCCTCCCTATGAGCGAAATCTCTACAGTGGCGCGATCGCATCTGCTTGTAAATCTATACTCAAATCAAGTAAAGCCGGAATTCAAGCTGATTTTGTTGCTAAAGCTGTTGCACACGCGCTTACATCGAAGAATCCGAAGACTCGTTACCTCGTTGGACGTGATGCAAAACTTGCAGCCCTAGTTAGCAAATTTCTGCCTGATCGAGTGCTTGACCGGGTGATAGCACAATAAGACGAAAACATAAGATTAATGTCATAGAACACTGCGGGCTGTAAAACCCGCATTTCATACACAAATTAAAGATGCAACAACTCGGCTTCAACTCGACATCATATTAGTTAACACTTGTATAGCTTCATTGCACCACTCAACCCAATCTGCTTCATAGCGAATACCTCTACGTAAAGCCTGGTAGCGAAATCGTTTTTCTAAAGCCAAATTTTCAATATTGCCAAAATCTTGTCGTTCCAAGTCTTGATAAGCAGATAACTTTTCTAAATGAATTTTACGACGACGCTTTAACTCTTCAATAATTACCGGCTTAGGAACTAGATAACCAGCAAAGATTTTAACTAAAAGATCCTCTCTGACAGAAGTAGGTTCGGAGGGTTGAGCAATCCATTCAGCTAGCTCCTTTCTTCCAAGATCTGTGACGCTGTAGAGCTTTTTGTTAGGGCGGTTCTCTTGAGCAAGAACCTCTGATTTAACCCAGCCTTGAGCTTCTAGCTTGGCTAGTTCACGGTAAACTTGCTGGTGGGTTGCTGTCCAAAAAAAACCCACTGAACTAAGCTTCTTAGTCAAATCGTACCCACTATAAGTACATTCACCTAAAAAAGCTAAAATTGCGTGGTCTAAAGCCATAGTGTGCAACTAATTGAGTAGAATCTAAATATACTTTGATATACAAAAAGTTGCATATTAGCATCATGCTTGCGAGAGATACAAATCAGTGCCCTTATGCGTCCTTAGTTCCTTTGTATTAACCTTCACTCACCAAAGCCAATGTCTTGACATATGCAACTAATTGAGTATAGCATAAATATACATTGATATGCAAAAAAGTGCATAAACTTAATTGTGTATTTAAATATACAGTAATTGACATCTCGGTCAGTTAGACCGATATAACAAGACTAAAGCTATGGTGCAGAAGTCAGTGCATAAAAATCATTCACTCTCAAAACTTAAAGTTCCACTACTTATTGCTTTACCAGTTGTTACAGCTTTAGCGGCTGGTGCAGCAATTGTCTCTAATGCTTTATTTTTCCATGTTAAAGAAAAAAATCCCGCAACCAACAACGTGATTGTTAGTGCTGTTGCTGCTACAGGGTATTTGGAACCAAAGGGAGAAGCAATTAATATATCTGCTCCTGCTTTCTCTGAAGGTACGCGAGTCAGCAAATTGCTAGTAAATCGGGGAGATAGGGTTAAATCTGGTCAAGTAATTGCTATTCTTGACAACCGAGATCGCCTCGAAGCTGCAGTCAAACAGGCTCTCAAACAAGTTGAAGTTGCTCAAGCACAGCTAGCTCAGGTAAAAGCTGGAGCGAAAAAGGGTGACATTAAAGCTCAAAAGGAAAGATTTCAACGTTCAAAATCTGAGTTAGAAGGACAAATAGCCATCCAAAAGTCAACTATTGGCACTTTAGAGGCGAAGTTGTTTGGAGAAAAAAGTGCCCAACAAGCGACAATTGACCGCCTAAAAGCCGAGTTACAAAACGCCCAAATTGATTGTAAGCGTTATCAGAGCCTAAACAAAGGTGGAGCAGTTTCAGATCAACAGCGTGACAAAATCTGTCTCCAACAAGAAACTAGTCAACAAAGCTTAAATGAAGCCCAAGCCAATCTTAAGCGAATTGTTAAAACTTACGCTGAGCAGATTGCCGAGGCAAAAGCTAATCTTAATCGGACTATAGTAACAGAGTTAAAGCAGATCAAAGAGGCGCGAGCAACTCTAGATTCAGTTGCAGAAGTGCGTTCTGTAGATGTGCAAGTACAAAAATCACAGCTAGAAGCAGCACAAGCTGCTGTCTTGAAAGCTCAAGCGGATTTGGATTTAGCTTATGTACGATCGCCTAGGAATGGTCAAATTCTGAAAGTTTATACTTGGCCTGGTGAGGTTGTTGGTACTGATGGAATTGTTAAACTAGGCGAAACCGAGCAAATGTATGTTAAAGCAGAGGTTTATGAAACAGATATTACTAAAGTTCGTCTAGGTCAACGAGCAACTATCAAAAGTGATGGCGTTTTAGGTGATTTAAAGGGAACTGTAGACGAAATCGGTCTACAAATTGGGACAAAAAATGCACTAGGCACTGATCCAGTCGCAGATGCAGACGCCAGAGTAGTTGAAGTGAAAATTCGCCTTGACCCGCAAGCAAGTCAGAAAGTAGCAGCCTTAACTAACTTACAGGTTAATGCCATCATTCACACTAATTCTCGTGAAGCAAATATTTCACATTCTTGATAATTTAATTCACATTTATTTACTATGGTAAAAAAACCATGTTTAAGAAATTACCTGCAGCTTGGTTACAACTGAGGTACCAAAAAATACGTTTAATAGTAGCACTTTCAGGAGTTATCTTTGCTGTAGTGATTATCTTTATGCAGCTTGGTATTCGTGATGCCTTATTTGATAGTGCTGTTCGTCTTCATCAAGGGTTACAAGGTGATTGCTTTTTAATTAGTCCAAGGTCTACCTCTTTAATTGCAATGGCAAGATTTTCTGAAAGAAGATTAAAACAAGCTTTGGCATTTGATGAGGTGGATTTTGTTACACCTATTTATTTGGATTTTGGTCAATGGAAAAATCCTGAAACCAAAAATTATTGGCGCAATATTTTTATCATTGGTTTTGACTTGCGGCATCAAATATTGAGTTTTCCAGGAGTATCAGAAAATATAGATACTTTGAAAATACCAGATATGGTTTTATTTGACCAAAGTTCTCGGTCAGAATTTGGTTCGATTGTCTCTCAATTTAAAAAAGAAGGAAAAGTTACCACAGAAATTACCCAAAGTGGTAACAATCGTAAAATTAAAGTTGCTGGATTATTTACTTTAGGAACATCTTTTGGTGCTGATGGTAATTTAATTACTAGTCATTTAAATTTTCTCAGGATTTTTAGTAATCGTCATAAAGGCTTTATTGATATTGGAGTCATTAAATTAAAACCAGGAAACGATGCAACGAAATTTACTAGAAAATTACGTCAATATTTACCTAAAGATGTTAAAGTTCTTTCGAAAGAAGAACTAATTAACTTTGAGAAAAATTATTGGCAAAGCAGCACAGCAATTGGCTTTATTTTTAATTTAGGAGTAGCTTTAGGAATAATTGTTGGTATGGTTGTTGTGTATCAGATTCTTTATACAAATGTTTCTGAACATCTCCCTGAGTACGCCACTCTCAAAGCAATGGGATATCGTCACAATTATCTTTTGTCTATGATTATACAACAGGCTATATTTATTGCAATTATGGGTTATATACCAGGTTTTATGATCTCTGTAATTCAGTACGAATTTGCGAAACAAGCAACTTTGCTTCCTATTGCAATGAATTTTAGTAGAGCATTATTTGTAATGGTATCAACCATATTGATGTGTTTGATTTCTGGTGCAACTGCGGTAAATAAACTAAGAGCAGCAGATCCGGCTGATATTTTTTAAAGGCTAGATATCTATGCAACCTGTGATAGCTATTCACAATTTAAACCATTACTTTGGTACTGGTGCTCTCAAAAAACAGGTATTAATTGACATTAACTTAGAAATTGAGCAAAGAGAAATTATTATCATGACTGGTCCCTCTGGTTCTGGTAAAACAACTTTATTATCATTAATTGGGTCTCTACGCTCTGTTCAAGAGGGAAGTCTTAAAATTTTAGATAAAGAAATGAATGGGGCTAATGAAGAGGAAATGGTGCGAACGCGTCGCAACATTGGTTATATTTTCCAAGCTCATAATTTACTACCATTTATGACAGCTAGGCAAAATGTACAAATGTCAATTGAATTACACGAGGAGATTAGCCAACAAGAGGCGATCGCGAAATCTGAAGTCATGCTGAAGGAAGTTGGGTTGGGTGAACGAGTTAACTATTACCCAGAAAACCTCTCAGGAGGACAAAAACAAAGAGTTGCGATCGCCCGTGCTTTAGTGAGTCATCCCAAAATAGTTTTAGCGGACGAACCCACTGCTGCACTAGACAGTAAAACTGGTCGAGATATTGTAGACCTAATGAGACAGTTGGCAAAAGAGCAAGGATGTACTATTTTGCTAGTAACTCATGACAATCGTATTTTAGATATTGCTGACCGCATTGTTCATATGGAAGATGGTCGGCTGGTAAACCAATCAAATTGAAATTGAATGTTGATAGTATAGTCACAAAAAAGCCCTACACCATCAAAGAGAGACAGTGTAGGTAAAAAATAGCTATTTATTGGACGGGCAAACAATTCTGAATTGATTTATCAAGCGTGTCCCAAATTTGAGCTTCAGTTGCTAAAAAAGGTTTCTTCAGAATTTTGTACTGAAGGTTCTTTTCAGCAGTATCAAACTTATATTCAAGAACAAGTTGACCTACTACTGTTTCAGTGGTAGCGGTTCCTGGATTACCTAATGAGTAGATAGTTTTATGTTCAGCTTCAGTCGTTACTTTAATACGTTCCCAAATTTCTTCTGTGATTCCAGAGTAAGTTTTTTCCTTAGCCACAAATAACCTCCATACATAAATTAAAGTGTTTTCACTCAGATGTCATTGATGCAATTTTGCTTTGCGCAATGCTGATATATTCTTGAAGCATGACAACTTAACCGCTCAGCTTGACATCTCCCTGCTTTAAAAGGTCAGGATTTCTACAAGAATCTCTATATAATCTGTTTGTGTAATGTTTCTCTTTGGGATAAGACAAACCAAGCCATAAACATGAGAATACGCTACGCGAATTTAACGTTGATTAGGAAATGGCTTTCTTCAGATCACAAAACAGATCATATTTATCTGGTAGTGTCAAAACTTTACCAACCACCTCCACTAGACAAATATCTAGCTGTGTAGTTATCCTTACTAAGAATATTCACGCGGTGTCACGTAAACGCGGTTCCTGATTCTTCTAAATGTTGCGTAATTTTCTTTACAGTTATAGTAAACAGAGCAACTAATCAAGATGTTTGAGCGTTCATGTTTGTCAATCCAAAAGACTTTATTCTTGATCCGTGAAGTTTGCGCTTACAAGAATTGTTCTATACAACTTTGTGATCATCCGGATCAAGACTATTATAAATATAACTACGTACCCTGTCAACTAAAAAATTGCTAAATTCTCTTAAAGAGATTACGAGTACATTAGCAAACATGCCATAATACACCACACTGAGTGGTGTATCACAAACAGCATTTTTTTATCAGCTTGATTTATGTTTCCTTTAACCTAGAATAGTGCTTATTCCTCGCTCTTACTTACAAAGATAATAATCAAGCCAATGCCTGCAAAAATCACGCTCACGATCACCAAGGGCAAATTATCGGGACGGAAATATGTCTTTGACTCGCGTACTACATGTATCCTTGGCAGGTCAAAAGACTGCAATCCACAACTACCGGATGATGAAGAGCATCGTATCATTTCCCGGTATCACTGCTTGCTAGATATCAACCCACCAGCTATTCGAGTAAGGGATTTTGGTAGTAGAAATGGGACTTTTGTTAATGGTAACCGAATTGGGCAACGCGAATCTAACCAAACGCCAGAAGAAGCCGCAAAGCTCCAATTTACAGAATATGATTTGCAAGATGGAGATCAAATTCAACTGGGTAACACGGTTTTTGTAATCAGCATTCAAAACTCTCCAGAACTTATTAACGTTTCCGAATTTTTACCGTCTACAGTTGATATTAACAATGTTAACCAAAACTTAACCCCATCAGCTAATTTGCCGGAATATGTAAAACGCTTATTAGGTTTAGCAGACGGTGGGAACAAAAATCTGATCGCTATTAGCGGTTATAGTCTTATCCAACTGATAGGAAAAGGCGGTTGTGGAGAGGTTTTCTTAGCACAGAAGAAGAACACAAAAAAATTGGTCGCCTTGAAAGTAATGTTACCCGCTATCGCTGCAAATGAATTGGCTATACAAATGTTTCTCAGAGAAACAGAAAATACGAAAGCTTTGCAGCATCCTAATGTGGTAAGGTTGCTTGACTATGGTTACTCTGAAAGTATTTTCTTTTTCACAATGGAGTATTGTGAAGGCGGTACAGTTAGTGATTTAATGCGGCGACATAAAGGAAAGTTATCAGTCGATGTTGCTGTACCAATTATTCTGCAAGTCTTGGACGGGTTAGAATACGCACACAATGCAGAAATTCCTAATGTCAAATTGAGCAATGGAAAATTTGGTAAAGGTAAAGGCTTGGTTCACCGAGATCTAAAACCAAGTAATCTTTTTCTCTCTGTAGTTAATGATAAACTAACAGTGAAAATTGGAGATTATGGTTTAGCAAAAGCGTTTGATTTAGCAGGTTTAAGCGGTCAAACTTTAACAGGTTCTAGAGCAGGTACTCCTGTTTTGATGTGCCGTCAGCAATTATTAAATTATAAGTATGTCCAGCCAGAAGTAGATGTATGGGCAGCTGCGGCATGTCTATACTATATGCTTACGGGAACATTCCCTCGTAATTTTTTTGGCGGCGATCGCTTTTTGGCCGTGTTACAAAATGATCCCGTACCTATTCGCCAGCGCGATCAGTTTATTAGCGAAGAATTGGCTCAGGTTATTGATTTAGCGTTGGTTGAGAAACCAGAAATCCACTTTAAAAGCGCAAGGGATTTTAAACAAGCTTTGTTAAATGTGTTTTAATTGACAGTAGTAATTTTTAAGTACGTTCAATGTTTGATGCTTTTAAAATAAAATATATTATACACGTATCTGATTTGGGTGTGTACAGCCTCAAGCTTGAGAAGAGAGAGACAAAAAAGTAGAATAGTATTTAGTTATCTCAAGTGAGAGCGTAGCTACCTAATGATACTTTGGACACCTGATCAATCTCTACAAGACGGACGCTTTATCATTCAAAAAGTCCTTGGTAGTGGTGGCTATGGTATTACATATAGCATGGTCGAACAGTCCACAGGCAAATTATTTGTCATCAAAACCCTAAACCACATCCAACAAAGTCAACCAGATTTCCAGCAGCAGCAGGTAAAATTCGTTAACGAAGCTTTACGTTTATCAAGATGCGCTCATCCCCATATCGTCCAAGTTTATGAACTGATAGAAGAACAAGGACTATGGGGGATGGTTATGGAATATATTGACGGGCAAGATTTACAAGCTTATCTTCAAGAGCATGGACAGTTATCTGAATCAGAAGCGCTACGCTATATAGACCAAATTGGACAAGCATTAGACTATGTCCACCAGCGAGGTTTTCTTCATAGAGATATCAAGCCTGCCAATATTCTCTTGCGAAGTGGTACATTACATGCAGTGTTGATAGACTTTGGTCTAGCCCGTGAATTTAGGTTTGGGCAAAGCGGAAGCATGACTAATTCAAAGACAGAAGGATATGCACCAATTGAACAGTATGACAGAAAAGGAAATTTTGGTGCGTATACAGATGTGTATGCTTTAGCGGCAACGCTGTATACTTTGCTTACAGATGAAGTGCCTTTTCCGTCGAATTTTAGAAAATACGCACAATTACCACCACCAAAAGAACATAACCCTGCCATTAGCGATAGAGTCAATGATGCTATTATGGCAGCGATGGCATTCGAACCGGAAGATAGAATTCAGACTGTTCGCGAGTGGTTGGAATTAGTAATACCAAGCAACACAATTTCTTTTATTCCTCAAGCCCCAACCCTCAATCTCAAATTGGATAATGGTATTGATTTAGTCACTGCTAAGGTGTACTACACTCAGTTAGAGCATTTACTTGCAGCAGGAGAATGGCAAGAAGCTGATAAAGAAACATTACGACTTATGCTAATACTTGCTGCAAGAGAAGACCAAGGTTGGCTTCGAGAACAGGACATTAATATTTTACCCTGTGAAGACCTGTGTACCATCGACCAACTTTGGGTAAAATACAGCGGTGGGCAGTTTGGATTTTCTGTACAAAAGTCTATTTATGAGAGTCTAGGGGAACCAACCGATTATAATCGAAAATTTTGGGAACTCTTTAGTGACCAAATTGGTTGGAGAAGCCAAGAGGGTTGGATAAACTACAAAGATCTAACTTTTGACCTTACCGCACCAGTAGCACACCTTCCGGGATTAGTGCATCGTGGATGTACTTTAGAAGGTGAAAAAAGCCTCTTTTCTCGTATCGAATATTGCTGCACAGGGTAAAGCAGGGAGCAGAGGAGCAGGGGAGGAGGGGAGCAGGGGAGCCGTCACTCATTCTCCAATAATTTTAGGGTAGCATTTACGACAATCTGAGCAGAACCAGTAAAAAACTTACGGTCAATTGTTCCCAGTGTATCACTAGATTGGTGGTAATGCGGTGTACGTAAATTAGCTGTGTCTGTCACTAGTACAGCACCTACCCCTTGATACCAGAATGGAGCGTGATCGCTACGTAATACATCTGGTGTTAGCAAGCCTTTGAAGGGTATTGGCAGTGTTAGTATAGGTGGCAACAGAGATCCACTCTTACTTCTCTTATTCAACGCGATTGACGAACTAGTTGAATTCTCAAACGCACTTAGTAACGAAGAGTGTTCTACATCGCTAATTATTGCCAAGAAATCACCTTGAGTGCTGGGTGGAGTGACGGGTAAACCTACGGGATATTTCTGACACCCAACAGTGTGGCACGCAAAACCGATCATATCTACGACAATAACACCGCGTAGATTCTGCAAATGAGCTTTTTTGCTCACAAAAGCTTTGCTACCTATAAGTCCTGCTTCTTCCCTGTCAAAAAAGGCTAACTGTAGAGTCCTAGGTGTAGGGTATGAACCGAGAAGTCTAGCAATTTCTAGAACTACAGCTACTCCACTAGCATTGTCATCAGCACCAGGTGAAATATAAACTGTATCGTAGTGAGCTGCCACAAGAATAGTTCCTGCTTCTTTATCACTACCCTGTCGTTCGGCTAGAATATTAACACCATCAGTGAACTTTTCCAGTTTGGGTTTCCAGCCTAATTCTTTGAGTTCAGATGTAATGTAACTTCGAGTACGCGATCGCTCCGCCGGGGTGTAGCGCGTAAAATTCAACCTTTGAATATGGTTAAACAACCGACTTGCAGAAACCTGTGGAGTCTTGGTAAGTTCCTTAGACTCAACTTGTGTTTCTGATTTTTCCACTTTCACGGTTTCTCTTATGAGTGGCTGATGCGTCGGCTCAATAAACCCGCTACAACTTACCATACCTACTGTTGTAATAACCAACAGCATCAACCAAATCAATTTTTTCATTACTCTTGATTTATGCTTCCCTTAACCTAGAATAGCGCTTATCCCCGACTCCCCTGCCCCCCTGCTCACCTGCCCCCTGCTCCCTCCTCCCTCTTAAGAACATGTTAGATTTATTACTCATCATGACCTTAGGTTTCCTAGGAAGTTTCGGTCACTGTATGGGGATGTGTGGTCCTTTATCTGTGGCGTTTTCGTTATCTTCTAAGCAAGAAACTCGCAATTGGCGACAGCAGCTACATTTTCACATTCTCCTGAACCTAGGACGAATAATCAGCTATGCTTTGGTTGGTGCTGGTATTGGGCTGCTGGGCTCTGTATTGCTTGCTAGTGGGCAAATGGCAGGTATTGGGAGTGAATTACGCCATTGGATAGCAATTATCACTGGCATTATGTTGATTTGGTTTGGTTTAGGACAAATTAAACCTGATTTTTTGCCGCGTATTCCGCTCTTACATCCGATATTGCAGGGAAGTTTACACAATCGCTTAAGTACAGGAATGATGAAACTTTCCCTTAACACAAGATGGTGGACACCAGCTTTATTAGGGATGACTTGGGGTCTAATGCCTTGTGGTTTCTTGTATGCTGCTCAAATTAAAGCTGCGGAAACGGGCAATCTCTGGAAAGGCGCAGCAACAATGCTAGCTTTTGGTATTGGGACCTTACCCGCTATGTTATTTATAGGCGTCTCAACCTTTTTAGTTAGTAAAGACAGGCGTAGTCAGTTGTTTCGGTTGGGCGGTTGGGTCACTCTCACCATTGGAGTGATAACGTTATTACGCACTGGCGACACAATGGTAGATTATACCGGACACGCTGCACTGATATGTTTGATTATGGCGCTTATTGCTCGCCCCATCAGCAGATTATGGTCAGCACCGCTGCATTACCGACGTGCGTTGGGAGTAGGTGCTTTTGTACTATCTGGACTACACACTGCTCACATGATGGAACACTCTCTAAAATGGAACCTTGCAGCTTTCTTTTTCTTACCATCAGAGTATCAGATGGGTATGGTCACCGGTGCTATAGCACTGGCTTTGATGACACCGGCAGCATTGACAAGTTTTGATGCTTTACAAAAATCTTTGGGTAAACGTTGGAGACAAATTCATTTATTAACCGTACCAGCTTTACTCTTTGCAGCGATCCACACAGCTGTCATTGGTCCTCATTATTTAGGTTCTTTACAATTTACCTGGGAGAATCAATTAGCAGTTCTCCTCTTAGGAAGCATCACGCTAGGAGTATTGCTGGCACGTTGGCTTTTTAAGTAAAGATGCACGTCTTTATGAAAACCTATTGATGGCGTTTTTTATGCCACTCCCACGCATGAGCGATAATCTCTTTAAGGGATGGATATCGCGGTTCCCAACCTAAAACTTTTCTAGCTTTCTCGCTACTACCAATAAGAGATGGGGGATCACCAGGACGGCGATCGCGCTCTAATACTTTAATCTCCTTTCCAGTAACAGCGGTGGTTGCTTCAATAACTTCTCTAACTGAGAAGCCGTTACCGTTTCCTAAATTGAATGTTTCGCTGACACCACCTTTTAATAAATATTCCAGCCCTAAAATATGAGCATCTGCTAAATCACTAACGTGGATATAATCGCGAATACAAGTGCCATCAGGGGTAGGGTAGTCAGTACCAAAAATTGAGATAGATTCCCGCTTACCTAACGCTGCAAATAACACCAAGGGGATCAAATGAGTTTCTGGGTTATGATCTTCACCTAGATCAGCTTTTGGGTGAGCACCAGCAGCGTTAAAATAACGGAAACAAACCGATCTGAAATCGTAAGCGACACTAAAGTCAGACAGAATCCGTTCTACCATGAGTTTAGTCGCACCGTAGGGATTAATAGGATTTTGGGGGTGATTTTCTGTAAGGGGAATAAATTGTGGAATACCGTACGTAGCACAAGTAGAAGAAAATACAAATTTCTTAACAGAAGCTGCTAGCATTGCCTCTAACAATGTCAAAGTGCCTACAACATTGTTACGGTAGTACTTAGCAGGGTCAGTTACCGATTCGCCCACGTACGCATAAGCCGAAAAGTGCATAACTGCTTCAATATTGTGGGTATTGAACAGGTTATCCAACAAAGGGCGATCGCCTGTATCCCCGACTATAAGTTCTACTTGTAAAACCTCTTCCACTAAATCACGATGCCCATAAACTAGATTATCGAGTACTACCACGTCATAACCAGCCTGCTTAAGAGCAAGCACCGCATGAGAGCCAATATACCCGGCTCCTCCAGTTACCAAAATGGAAGGTTTTCCAAGCATTTATTTTTCCTTAGTGAATGGACAAACTACTCACCTAATGTAATTACTGATCTAAAAAAAGACAAATAGTAGACCCAGTTGAAAGAATTTGCTCTAAAATCACTACGACGGTAGTCTTTATGTTTAGGGTGTGAGTTATTTGAGGTCTAGTAACAGTGCGATTACAATTTGACGCTACAATAGCCCCACAGTCCAAAACCTGTAGGCTAACCACTCAATTAAAATTTAGAGAGTTAATCTATGACATTTGTACTGCTGAGTCGAGTACTACTGTGGTTGCTTCTTGGCGCTATCATATTCGCCTTGTTCCAGAAATTTCCTTATGGAAGTTTCTTAGGGCGATTTCTCTTAATAATTCTGATAATCATCGTAGTCCTAACTTTCCTCAACCCTAGAGAACCTGTTGTGGGCGAGTTGTGGAGAGTAGTGTCGTTTCCCCTCAAACCTCTTGGAGCATCTATTTTGCTGTTAGTTTTTGCTGCTCAAAGGATAAAGGGTGGAGGTGTCGATAAACCGGGAGGATTCTTAATCAGCTGGGCGCTGATTATTTTACTGTTAGCAAGTACACCAGCTTTTGGTTATTTACTGACTCGGACACCGGTAGCACTAGCACCCTCACCCGAGGTACTTGTAGCATGGAATCAACAGACCACTGCACCGCGATCGGATGTAGTTGGCAGCGGTATACTCTCTTCTAGAAATATGGATCAAGCAACTATTGCTTATAGCTCTACGGACATAAAACCCAAACCCTACTTATTGGAAGGACCTAGTCCCAGAGACATCCCTCGTAGAGGGTTACGACTGGAAGATTTTGTACCCAATGCACAAACACTGGCACTAACAACATCTGTCTGGGACAGTTATCTTACCCGAATTTACGTTTTCTTACGTAGTGGACGATAATTTTTATGACTCTGGTATAGGGCATTGGGCATGGGGAATTGGGTATTAAGGACTAAGTATTTACTCACTCCCCTGCTCCCTGCACCGCTGCCTCCCTGCTCCTCCGCTCCTCCTACTCCCCCAATGGCAAAACCACGACGGCTGATTAAACTGCTTTCTTATCTACGCCCTCATTGGCGAGAAGCCTTTCTAGGGATTCTTGCTTTGTTGATCGTGAATGGACTGGGTGCTTGGATACCTTTATTGATTCGCGATTGCATTGACAAACTCTCAGCAAATTTCCGGTTGAACCAAGTCATAAATTATGTGGTGCTGATTTTCTTGCTAAGTTCGTCAATGTGGCTAATTCGTATGGCTTCTCGCCTCTGGTTATTTGGTGTCGGTCGCCAGGTAGAATTTGACTTAAAACAAAAGATTTTTGAACACTTACTCAAACTGGAGCCCTCTTACTTTAACACCAATACTGGGGGCGATTTAATCAGTCGTGCTACTAATGATGTAGATAATATTCGTAGGTTATTAGGTTTTGCAGTACTAAGTTTGGCAAATATTGTATTTGCTTATGCTATAACGCTACCATTTATGCTGTCGATTAATGTGCAAATCACATTAGCCGCACTAGTAGTGTATCCTTTGATGATATTTCTTGTACAACTGTTTAGCAATCGGCTACGACACGAACAGTCAGTAGTACAAGAAAGTCTTTCTGACATCAGTGAACTGATCCAAGAGGATATTAGCGGCATAGCATTAATCAAAATCTATGCCCAAGAGCAAAATGAGCGTCGTGCCTTTGCTAAGAAAAATAAGCAGTTGCTACAAGCTAATCTACAACTTGCGAAAAGCCGGAATACTCTATTTCCCCTAATTAGTGGACTAGCTAGCGTTAGCTCTTTGGTAATTATCTGGCTGGGGGCATCACGTGTTACATCAGGAAGCCTTGCTGTAGGTGACTTTATTGCACTGCTAATTTACATTGAAAGGTTGATTTTTCCCACCACTTTACTAGGATTTACAATTACCACTTATCAACGGGGTGAAGTTAGTATTGATAGGCTTGAGGCGATTCTTTCTGCTAAACCCAAAATTCAAGATGGAACTGATGCCATTCACCTCCAACAAGATAAAGTGAAAGGCGAACTGACAGCTAAAAATTTCAGCTACACATATCCAGGCTCTAATAAACCAGCTTTGGACAACATTAACTTTACTATTGTGCCTGGAGAAATTGTAGCAATTGTGGGACCTATTGGTTCTGGAAAATCAACTTTAGCGAATGCTTTGCCAAGATTACTGGATATTGGGCAAGGTCAGTTATTTTTGGATGGAGTGGACATTACAAAACTAGCCTTGGCCGATTTACGATCTGCGATCGCTTACGTTCCCCAAGATAGCTTTCTTTTCAGCACCACGATCAAAAATAACATTCGCTACGAAGATCCGATAAGTGAACAACAGGAGGTAGAATCCGTTGCTAAAGTGGCACAAATCCACGATGAAATACTTTATTTTCCTCAACAATATGAAACAATAGTTGGTGAACGAGGCATTACCCTTTCCGGGGGTCAGCGACAGCGTACGGCCTTGGCTAGGGCATTGCTAGTTGATGCGCCAATATTAGTCTTAGATGACGCTCTTTCAAGTGTAGATAATCAAACAGCTACAGCGATTTTGAAAAGCCTCTCCCGAGGAAGTTATGAGTTGATGGACAGCACTACATTTGCAAATGCCTTCTCAAAGCCATCTTTCGAGTTTGTTCCTTCTCGTAGAGAACGCAAAACTATTATTTTCATAACCCACCAATTATCTGCTGCATCTGCTGCTGATCGAATCTTTGTCGTTGACAATGGTCAAATTGTGCAAGCAGGAACCCAGATAGAACTACTGCAACAACCAGGTCTTTACCGCAATCTATGGAATCAGCATCAAGTTGAAGAATTATTACAATAGTTGATTTTTGGCAGAGAAAAAAATAAACTTTATCTGAATATTAATCATAATCAGGGATCCGGGTTATAATGAGATGTCTGAGCCTGATTCGCTTTGGGAGCATATCCGGCTCAGAGTAATAGTTATGTGTAAGTTAAATTTCTTTATGTTTTTGAATATATTTCGAGATTATAATACTCGAAGGTAATCAAAAAGCTCCTACACGAGCAAAAATGATAAGAACTGTTCGAAGAATTAGAAGTACATCGTACATTGGATACCATTGCTTTTGATATCTCATGTCCAAATCAACGATTTGCTCGAAATCCTTAACGTGAGAACGACCGTTAACTTGCCATTCACCTGTCAAACCTGGTTTTACATTTAAACGTTGCCAGTGACGTTTATCGTAATGCATCACTTCGTCAGCTGTAGGTGGACGTGTACCTACTAGACTCATTTCGCCTACCAGGACGTTAAAAAACTGCGGAAGTTCATCCAAGCTAGTACTGCGTAAAAAACGCCCTACTCTTGTGACACGGAAATCATTTTTATTTTTAAAAATTAATCCATTAGCTTCGTTACTCACTAAGGATTTTAACTGCTCGGCATTAGGAACCATTGAGCGGAATTTCCTAATCTGAAATTTCCGCCCTTGCAGTCCGTAGCGTTCTTGTGTGAAAAAAATCGGGCCAGGACTATCAATTTTAATGGCGATCGCTATTGGTATAAACAAAACTGCCATTATCGATAGCCCTACTAAGCTACCGACAATATCCAAGCAACGTTTAAACTTAGAATTTACTGAAGGATGAAGGGTAAATTGTAATTCCCAAGGGTTAGAAATTGAACCTTCAACAACGGTTGTGTATGGTATTTGGTACATTGTCAAGCCGAATGTTGAGCTAAAAACGTATAATTACTTAACTTAATCCAACTATATACTTAGATTTCTGCAAGAGCATCTGTTTTAACAGTACTTTCACTGAATCTTCATCAATATTCTTGAATTCATGTTTTTTTTATAAACTTCAGATAAAGGACATTATGTATAAAACTTCTATTTGCTGCTTGGGACGCAATAAAAGCGAAAAGAGTTATTGTTAGTTTCTTTACTTGCAATTTGCAATGCTGTGCGCACTCTTTAGAGCAACTGCTTACAATAGCCTCACCTTTTCCCACGAGCCATTTTGGAATACCTTACTTTTCCAAAACCAGACACTCTTGCTAAGAATTTGTATATTCCTGATGATGGATGAATTTTTCTGAAAAATATGCTCCTCAATAACTATGGTATTAATAACTAACTATCAGGTTACTTGTATAAGCTTACAAAATAAACTGTTATCTGATTGCTATATAAACATACAAGGCCATGCTTCAGAGACTATTTTTACCACTAAATGAATCGTTTGACACCATTCAAGTAGCTGATATGAAAGCCTGGTTACAGCTTGATTACAACTATGGCAATATGATGAGTTAAACAAAAGCTTAAGACTTCTGTCTTTGGACTCAATTGTTCTGTTAATTTGAAATTACACAGACAGCATTTACCTTGATGCACCAAACTCGAAGGAGGAACCTTTTAAAATCAAAACTCCTTTAGTAAGCTGGTATTGTAAAGATTCAACTTACATTTGTGTTTTGACAGTGGCTGTGAGCTACTGCGTGTATCCATCGATTTTAAAACAACAGCAAATTTACTGTAATGCTATGTCAAAATTGAGGTACTAAAGAAATGATTGTAGCAGGAATCGAGGTTAAAATCAGTCGCTTAGAATCAATTGTTGAGCAAATTGGGGAAGCAGTACTTGCTACTACTGAGACAATTGAGCGTCTTGCAGAAAGAGTCGATACTCTAAGCGCTCAAGTTGAAGAACAGGGAAGGCAAGTACAACAACAAGGTCATCAGATTTTATCGCTATGTGATGCAGTACAAACTCTGACTAAAAAACAGGATGATTCTCTCGCTACACTCACTCAACTAACACATACCTTAGATCGAATAACAAAATTGGTTACAGGAACAGACGATTAACTGTTAACTTTGTTACAGCAATTTTGCCGGAAAAACATACATCAACGTCGCTGCCAGGCGTGCGATCACGCTTGGCATATTCCCCCACATAATAAAACTTATTACCCTCAATCCGGTAGCTGGTTGGCAAAGGTTTTGTACAAGGTTCACAAAACACGACTTCTGGACTTGGCTCTTCTGGCAGTAAATGTGGTAAGTTTACATTCCAAAAAGAACCTAACTCCAAAGGACGGTTGAGTAAATCAACTAGAATATCTTGAGTCAACCTAGCTGCTAAGTCCCAATCATAGTTTAGTTTGGCTTTGCGGTATTGGGAAACCGCAATTCCAGGAATGCCATGAATCGCAGCTTCTCGGACAGCTGCAACAGTACCAGAAATGTAACTATCAACTCCCATATTACCCCCAGCATTAATCCCAGAAATCACGAATTTCGCATTTTGGCAAATATGAGCTATCGCAATCCGTACACAATCGGCAGGAGTCCCGGCTATTGCATACTCATAATCAGAGCGACGATCAACCTCTATAGGACGATTTGTAGTCACTTGATGACCACAGCCAGATAAATGGTCCCTTGGTGCGGCGATAATGGCTTGTTTTCCATTTACAGCTTTCAGTAGAGCTTGAATACCAGGGGCATCTATCCCATCATCATTGGTTAGAAGTATAGTCATGGAAGAGCGTGTGGGAGTTTGAGCGAACACTGGGTATTATACGACAAGGGGCATGGGGCATGGGGCATGGGGCATGGGGCATAGGGCATGGGGCATGGGGTTTGAAGCTTTTCTGACTAATAGAGCAAAATGGAACTTAAATGTGGAAAAGCTTACTCTTAATATATCTGCAATTCCCGTATTGAAGTTTTGGTCAACTATGGTCGGAGATGGTTTTATTATTGCTCGCTGTGTCTTCCGACAATTCAGTTACCAGTGATCAGTGATCAGTTATCAGTTATCGGCTGTTCACTGGTAACTGATCACTGATCACTGATAATGTTGGCGTGTATTCTGACTCCTGACTCCTGACTCCTGACTTCTGACTCCTCTTTCATTGCGTGTCTATTTTTTCTTCAATCACATCTTGTATGGCTGGAGCTAAGTTAGAAAGAAAGTTATAGTCTGTAAGATCTTCTAGCTCGTCTACGGTCAGCTTATAAGCTGTCCAGTCAGGATTGATACCTTGCTTGTTGGGTATATTGACTGCAATAACTCGAGTATCAGTAGTAACACCAGTAAGCCCCATTCCAGGGCGATCTAAGATGACAATAACTTTCCAAGTTGTTTGAGGTATTGTTACTTTACCTTTGAGGGGTTGGCTTTGGCTATCGAATGGTCCAGCAATTATGTAGAGTTCTTTTCCTTGCTTTACTACCAGTTCTCTACAATAGCTTTCTAAGCCCTCCCAAGTCCGCCGATTATTGTCTGGTGTTTGAGGCATAATATTCGTCATCAAGAAAGTCGCAGAGTTATCGTCTACACTTCGAGTGCGATCGGCTGAAGGAACCACATGACCTTTATCGTAACCTGATCCAATATAAGCACTAGGAGTCACCCGCTCCCATTTAGTAGGAAGAGTATCATCAGGACGGAAGTTATTTTGACGGTCTACATTTCCCAACCATGATTTATTCAACTGCCAGCTTGCCCAATTAAGGGTTCCTTTACTTTTGTTGTATGACAAGGCATATTGAGGCTTCACCATCAAGTAATTATCAGCATCAGTAACACTGTCTGTAGCATCGCTAGGATTTCCTAAAATGAGATGAACACTCGCAACTTGCGGTGGAGCTTGTTTCGTTGGCAGTAGCTGGGTTAATTTTCCTGAACAACCAACTAATATCAAGGCGACAACAACGAGCGTGGCAGCTAAAGGCCAAAAATAACGGAAAAAGTCAACTTTCCTCATCCGACATGACCTAGTATGGGCGCATTATATCATACCATCCGCAACTTCCCACATGTAAACCTTTGACAATTTCCTCCTAAAGATTTAGCATCTTTGAAGATTTTTTTGCGTTTTGGTAGTACAATTGTTCTATTATTTAGTACAATTGTTCTATTAAGACAGTGAACAGTAAACAGTTATTCAGTGAGCAAGGCTTATGGTGCAGTGATAACTGATAACTGTTTACTGATAACTGAATAAATGCTGAGCACCATTTCGCTAAGACCATATTAGTTTTAAAATCAGACCCTTAGATTTAAACAGTCCTTATGATGACACAAGTGCAGAGTGCGATAGCAGCCCAGATCAAACAACCAATCCACACCAAGAGGGTTGATGACAAAAATTTTTCCTTCCAAACTTTAGCTGATGCAACCGAAACAATCCTATATCATGCCTTCTGGTTAGCTCACCAAAAACGGAAGTGTTCAAGAGCAGAGTATAATAAGTTACTTCGTGAACAGGGATGGAAGGGTGAGGAAAAAAAATACATCAAAGTAGCCACAGCTTTTGAAAAGTTCTCACCTAGCGATTTAGCTCAGATTGAGCCTAGAACTATATATCAGCTTGCAGAAAACAGCAGTAAATACCAGTTAGTCATAGATAGGCTACTTGACTTAACTGCAATCACTCAAGACGCTGTGCGTCACCTGATGACACAAGAACGTAAACCAAAAGTTTCAAAACTCTCAAAACCCAGTATTTGGCGACGGACAAAAAATGGTGGTAGATACTGCCAAATTCCACCTATCCATGAAGAGGATCAGCAGACAGGAACAACCCTGCAAAAGATGATTGATGAAGAGGGATTTAGCGCTCAGCAGATCGTGGCAGAAGCTATAGCACTGAGGCAGGCTTACAAAGAAGGACGATTAACGCTGGTAAAAGAAAGCTAAGCAGAAAAGTCGAGGCTGAGTTGAATATATTTATCAGAATCTACCGCACTAGTTATACTCTCTATCTTTCTAGAACTCAAAACTCGTCCCAGTTCAGACATTTCTAACTCATGAGTACTAGAAGCTAACCAATAGTTGAACACCTCAAAACGACCATCGTTAGGGCTAACCAGCTGATATACTCTTGTTCGGCTGGAACCTTTGCCCTGGTAACCAATACATTTAAGACTGTAACCAATTTTGTCTAATAAACGTTTAATGATGGTAATAGGAGTGGAATTTTGAGCTAGTCCAATACCTAGTGCAGTTTTGATTGCAGCACGGTTAGATAGAGCTAGTTTAGCCACCGCTTTTAAGTCGTCATCTACGTTTTTTAATTCTCGTTGTGGGAATTCTAATAAAACTTTTATCCCTAAGAGTTCCATTGTTCCGACAGCAACTCCCATTTGTGAGCGGTTGAAGTCTGGTAAAAATATACTGCCGTCTCCTAACTCAATTTGTTTACGTGCGATCGCTGCATCTCGTTCTGCCAAATTTCCCCGACCTATAGTGAGAAAATAATGGAGTAAAAGCTTAGGATACCAACCTTGATCATCTTTGGCTACAAGCTCAGATGTAACCGGAACACCATAGCGTAGCTTTAACTCATGCTTACGAAGAGAACGTCGCTCACAAACGTTTTTGACTAATCGTTTTTGTAATGCTGAATAGTCGCCATCACTCATGTCTGGTGCGAATGCGATCGCCTGACATTCAGCTTGATAATTTTGGTGTCTCACCTCAGCAATTGCAGCAGAGAGAAAATTTATCTCAACTTGAGTATCACTAGACGCACAAACACGGAGATCCGGAGGATTTTCGCAATCCCATCTTTGTGAAGAGGAGACATTAATAATTTGATGACCTTCATGACGCAGTGATGCTAGTATTGACTCCCGATACTGAAGCATTGAAGCATTGTGTCGAACAGCTATTTTTGCCCAAGCAAGCAGCGATTCAGCTTGAAAACCAACCTCAATATCATCGAGTGCATCAAAGTCAGATTGTTGTAATAATCTGATATTAAGTTGCGTAAGACTATGACCAGAAGTCAACAACGAAGGAATTGAAGTTGAGCCATTACCAACTCGATTAAAACCAGAGGTTGCTATCCAGACAAAACGTGGCAAATTCTCTCGGATACGTCCTAAAGCTTGACGTACTGAGTTCTCACTTTGAATTCCTTGAGCAATACCCCAAACTGAAGTGAAGTGTCCTGAAAGCTCAATACTCACTCCCGTTTCAATTGCCGGACTTGCTAGCACGATATCATAGTTACTCAAAACTTGATTCAGATTGGTAATACATCCGTACGCAGGATGTGTAGGTTCAGTAAGAGATTCTGAATCAATGCGGAGTATTTTTGCTTTAGGAAATTGCTTTTGTAGATAAGCTTCCAAAGTACAAGTACTCCACTGACTCTTGAGTTTTTGAGCAGAAAGACACACAAAAGGCTTTCCACCTTCAGCGATGTGTTTTTCTAAGTCTTGCAGCAGTCTTTCGGGAGTGTTTTCTGTGTAGTTGTGTACTTGCCAAGATTCTGAAGCATTCGGTTTCCAAGTATTATGAATAATAAACGGTTTGATAGGAAGTCCTGATAGGGAAACGAGGTAGTCTAGCGAGACATCGCTCAAATCAGCATCCGCCACGAAAACTTGACCATTCCCTCCCAAAACATTCTGCATGAGAGTCTTTAAAGACTTCAGAATCGCAACTCGATTGTTACTACAGGTACTGGAATCCAATCCATGCCAAAGAACTTGTTCGACTTCATCAATAATCACGACTCCATCCGACCATTTGGCAGCCTCAAAACGAACACCAGAAGAAGGATGAAGTGAATCAATACAAAGTCCGTAACCTAAAAGACTACCTTTTTCATCGTCCTTAACTTGTGTGACATAGTTGATTCCAAAACGCTGACACAAAGCTTCTACTAATCGCACCCGATGACCAATGACTAATATCCATTGCTGGCGAGCTAAAGCTTGTTCAACAATGCTTTCTAACAACTGGGTTTTACCAGTACCTTTCGGAGATTTGATGCCAATCAGTTTAACATCCTCTGGAATTGAAACCTCTCCTAAATAGCGACGATTCACTTGTAAATCTGGAAGATAAGTGAGTCGCATCAAAGATTGAGCTTTCCAAGTATCAAGAGGTACCGCCGCTTGATACGCTGTATCAAATGCAGCTTCCCCGTGAGTAGCGATAAGATCATCTACGCCTTTACCAAGCTCAGAATTCCAAGTAATGACTTTGACAGAACATCCTTGTTGTGTAAACAAATATCCTAATTGTCGGATAGCAGCGCTTACAGCCTTAATGGTAGATGGTTTGGAGTCTTGGTCAAAGGTTATATAGACAGATCTTTGAGCAGATCCTAATTTTGATAACTGAGGAATCAGACGAGATTTGCCAATGCGGGTTCCCTTCTCATCTCTTGGAACACGGTAACCGCCATACACTCCAGGAATGGCGATCGCGGCATAGCCTGCTGTAAGTAACGCTCCTGCTTTTTTAGCTCCTTCTGTAATACATAAAGGGATTTCTGGATGAGAAATCAGCCATTGCCAAAAACCTTGATCAGCTTGGTCGTGATCAATCTCCTCCGGGTGTAAGGTAACTTTATTGCGATCAGCTATCCGTTGCCAAAGATGAAGCGGCACTCGGAGCGCAAATAGTCCAGTTGGCGCTAAGGGTGGATGTTCGTACTTAATAATTTTACCGGTGTCACTATTGCGACGCGGTTGACTGGGTTTAAAACAACCCCATAAGTCATCATTTCCTGTCAGTAAATCTATACCAGAACACCACCAACCTCCTTGTTCTGTGTGTTCATAACGCTTCAGGATGTTGTAGCTTACTCTACCATCATTTCGGCGGGGCAAGGCATCCGCGTATAGTAAATAATTTAGTGGGCACGAGCCATCTAGGGGTACAACGTTTAAACTAGTCAATTGGTCATCGACACAGCTATTGCCCCATTCTTGAAGATAATTCATTGTAATATTTGATACGGTGCAAGGTTACGAGGCTTCAGCTAAAGCAAATTCAATAATAGTCGGGAACGTCAAAATTTTCTAGTTAGTTTTTTGAATAAATTTTATACATTCCTCAATTAGAAACGTAGAGTCTTCTAAATTGCCTTTTATTAAGATTGTTCTAGTAAAAGAGTACTATAATAAATAACGTTCGTGTAATTAATTATGCTTCAATACTTAGAAATAGGATAATCTCTACTTAGCTGTATTATGGGTTAAGAGCACAAGAGCCAAGGACTAACAATTTTCGTATAATAATCATTATTTTTATGTTGATTGGCTAATATACTCGTTTATGCGTAGTTTTAAATTAGAAGAATTACCAGCTTACTTACATAACGCGATCGCCTACCGAAATTTAGCAGAGGGAGAAATTCTCTTTCGTCAAAATGAACCAGTACATGCGATTTTTGCAGTTGACTTCGGATGCATTAAGCTTCTTCACTTCAGTGATGCAGGTAAAATAATTAATCATTATTCTGTCAAACCAGGGCAGTATTTTGCAGAAGTTGCACTGTTTAACGAAATCTACGTTTGTACTGCAGTTGCAGAAATTAAAACAAAGGTTATTTCTTTTCCCAAGCAACTATTTTTGAAAGCATTAGAGGAAGATATTAACTTATCAAAAAGCTTTACAGAACAGCTAGCACGACGATTACACTACACAAAATTGCTTTTAGAACTGCGAGGGATTCGTTCTGCACGCGATCGCGTATTACATTACTTGCGTGTTATAACTCCTCCTAATGAAAAAATTGTGGATTTAGAGCATCCGCTCAAAGACATCGCCACTGATATCGGTATTGCTCCAGAAGTATTATCACGTACTTTAACCAAGTTACAGAATGATGGTGTGATAACTCGTATCAAAAGAAAAATTATTTTTCAATCCTAGAACTCTTTATAAGAAATAACGTCATTTGTCAATGTTTTAGTTACATTTGTTCATTTTTATAGATATTTCGTATCTTTTTTATTAAGAAATATTTTGATGCATAAAGTTTATCCGAGAAATTGATTCTAATCATGTACTGCCTATAGGCAAAAGGTTTAGGCTCCTGCTGAAAAATACGGTAATTGTTCAGCAGGAAAATCATAGATACAATCTCCAAGTCAATTGATTGTTTTAGATTTGAATGAAGATACTTATCGGTAATTTGAGCAATCTTGATAAGAGAGGATTTAACACCATGAAATCTAAATTTTTACTAACAACTATTCTGCTAGGTAGTCTTTTCACTCTTTGGGATGTACCCGTCCGGGTTACTATAAATAATAGCAATAAAGCATTTGCTCAAGAGATGAAAGATGCCACGGGTATGACTCCGAAGCAACATATTGAAATGATTGCTTCTAGCAAAGGAAAAGTTGGTACTGGTGATGCTATGCGTCGATTTTTCTTCGGTGATCTAGAACCAATAGGAATTCAACCAGGAGGAGCAGGAACGGTTGTGAATCTTTACAACAAAACAAATAATGTTACGTTTTCGTACTGTTCAACGTTTGATGTCGTAGTAGCAGTGAAACAAGGTAAAATTGCTAAGTTTCCTCCAGCAGAAGTAAAGTAATAGGGAGTTAATAAATACATGGGGTAATATTGCCATTATCCCATAGTCTCTTTACAGGAATCTAATTTTGTTTACAGTTTTTGAGGAAGTTTGTTATGGAAGCGAAAGATTTTTTTGCTTTATTACATCCAGCGATCGCAGTTTTTTTTGTTTTTCCTCTAATCGGCATAGTAGTGAATTTTGCATGGCAAACTCGTCAACGCCGTCTAGAAAGTGTATCTGGGGGTAAAAGCAAAATTCCTCCAGTTGTTGGACAAGAACATGTTAAAATTGGGCGTTTCTTAAGCGGATCAATAGTAGGTTTAACACTGCTAGGACTTGGATATGCTATTTTTTCCAAAATCTTAGAAAAACAAGTTTTTGTCAAAGAGCCTTTGCGTGTTATTTTTGTAATTGCTATAAATTTTGCTACTATCGCTTCATTGGTAATGCTCTATAGAGCTAAAACCAAAATATGGCGAGGAGTATTTGCGACTTTAAGCGGGATGGGGTTAGTTTTACTAGGTTGTCAACCAGAAGTTTTCCGTCGTGGTAATGAGTGGTACGTATCCCATTATTATTATGGTATTACCGCTGCAATGCTAATGATTTTTTCACTAGCAATTATTCAAGAAATTTATAAAGATAGAACTAATAGGTGGCGACTTGTTCACACCATTCTAAATGTTTTTGCTGTGTTACTGTTTATTGGACAAGGAATGACAGGGACTCGAGATTTATTAGAAATCCCGTTAAGTTGGCAAGAAAAATATGTTTATAAACTTTACGAACTGCAATGTAATGTGAAGCATTGTACAATTCAGGTCAGTCCCGAGACAAAATAGTCTATCGTAACTAGCGATCGCTCAGCTAAATGAGGTTATTCCGTCTTCTACTTACTCGCAATTTGCCAGGTCAAATTTATTTATTTTTTGCCGTTCTTATCTTTGGTGCTTCAAGTCCTGTCACTCGTAAGATAACAGAAATCGGTGCAGCAAAATATGTAAATGGTCACAACCCAGTTTCGCTTTGTAATATTTTATTTGTAGGGAATATCTGCGCTCTATTGGTGTTGCTAATCCTTTATGGACGAGAATGGAGCCCAAGTAGATTAAAGCTAATAACTCGAAATCAATGGTTGTATCTTTCGATTACTTCAATAATTGGTAGCGCACTTGTACCTGCTTTAATTTTTCAAGCACTGGCAACAACAAACGTTAATAATATAGTTTTAATTGGTCGGGTAGAACCAGCTTTAACTATAGCTTTTTCAATTTGGTTGTTGCGAGAACAAATCAATATTTGGGGACTCATTGGTGCATCTGTGTCCTTTTTGGGAGTATTTCTTACAATCGCATTGCCAAGTCATGCTCAAGACATGATGGTTATGAAAAATATGTTTACTTTTGGAACTGGAGAAATTTGTACTATAATTGCCTCTTTTGCCGGATCTATTTCCACAATCATTGCAAAGGGAAAACTATTAAGAATCCCTTTAGGTATCTATACTATCTACCGAACGTCTCTGGGAACAGTCATATTTTTTTCGACTGCCTTAATACTCTACGGTCAACACCATTTTATGGAGGCATTTTCACCTTTTCTTTGGAAATGGATGTTGATTTACGGTCCTGTAATTGTAGTACTTGGTCAGTCTTCTTGGACTGTGGGATCACGCTTAACTAGTGTAGCGCAAGCGTCTTTAATTGGTTCTTTTACTCCAATTATAGCGGTTATTACAGCATATTTAATTTTAGGAGAAGCACCGACTTTTGCGCAATATGTTGGCGGAACGATCGTTGTTTTTGGGATTATGATTAGCCAATTTGGAGTTTACCGCCAACAATTACTGCAGCGTAAAAATCTACAGGATAATTCTATAGCTCAATTAAGAGAAGTTGAAAGTAAAATCGGATTTAAGGGAATGTGATGAGTCTAAATATTTTCATCTTTTTTTACATCACCCCTAAATTGCGCAGCACAGCTTCTACCCTAGCGACGCTATCTGACTTACCTTGCTGTCTATACAAGTCGCGGGCTTTTTTAAACACAGTGATTGCATCTCTGGATTTACCACGCTTCATTAACAGTGTGCCCTTTAACTCATAGGCTTGGGGATTTCTTGCATCAATCTTCATGGCTTGTTCTGATGCCCAGAGTACATTATTATAGTCTCCTAAGCGCAGCAGAACTGTACCCAGTCCTAAATAGGCATTGACATTACCTCTGTTAAGCTGTATCGCACGGCGATAAGCTTCTTTAGCTCTCTTGTTGTCTCCCAAAGTACCACTAACGTAACCTAAAGCGTATTGATAATCTCCATTATTAGGATTAAGACTTACAGCACGGCGATAAGCTGCTAACGCAGACGGGAAATTTCCTTGTTGAGCATATAAGTACCCAATACCAGAGTAGATAGTCGGGTTTTTTGGTTCTAGAGTTGCTGCCTGTTGATAAATGGCGATCGCGCCGTTGTAATCACCTGTATCTACTAGCCTACGCCCTTCTTGTAGTAGTTCTTTGACCTCTACAGTGCTTTTTGGTGGTGCTAATAATACTTGTGCTTGAGTTACTGAGGGTCTTGTTGTAGCAATAGTTCCCGTTATAAGAATACTTACTACTAATGATGTTTTTTTGTACACAGTAAATTACCTGAAAGTTTTTACCACTGCTTCCACAATTTCCGTGATTGTTTGTCCATTAAAACAAAAATCCTGTATTTTGAAAACGCTAGTTTGTTTAGTTTTACAAAATATTTATAATCCATGACACTGTTACAGGGTTTTCACTATAAAACACAAGTTTATTTTCTTACAGTGACAATGTAGATGATCTACAAATTATTACTTAATCGTAATTTTTAGATTAGCTATTTTGTAAAAATCAAGGTTACAAGTGTGAATATATACTATTGATTTTCAAACAGGTTTCTCAGTGTATACACGGGAGTAATGTCCTTTAAGATTTTTTTGCCATGTTAAATATACCTTTATCTATAAACCTTTGGTTTAGAAGTTTGCTCCTTCTCTAAGAAGCTCTAACACTAGACAAGGTTCCCAGAGACATTGCTATTCTCCGTATATCGTCAAAACTTTGACTAACAGCACTCTAGAAATTTGCGTGCCGCTGATGGCGATCGCAGTTCTAGGGGTCCATATTCGCTGGATCCTTTGATTTTTAGAAGTTGAATAATATGCCATAGAAACACTATCTATAAAGTAGTCAGGAGTCAGAATCATTCTTGGTTTAAAACCTCGTCCCTTGTAGATGAGACAGAACTTGAAACTTTTTCGTTAAAACACCATCCTTTTATGCGTGGTGTATTCTGACTCCTGACTCCAGAATTGCTGAATTCTTTTATGTATGTGCTGAGGATAAGAATGTAAATTATTTTAATAAAGTTTTCTATAAAAAAATAGAATGTTCTGCAAATAACGTCTTTGGGATAAATTATTTATTAAGTTTTATGAAATCTAAAATTATTATTACTTCGGATAGAGTTATTAACTCCTTCTGATGATGGAGTCTTTCGATCAAAATCAGCCATTTAATTTTAGACATAAGCACGAGAATAGCTCAACGAATTACTAGAAAAATTAAAAGGATTATGTATCTATGTCTTACACCAACAGAGTAGGCGATGAGGTTATTGAACCTGCTGTAGTCAATCGCGTTGCTGAGTATCACGACCGTGTTCGCTGGGGACCAATTATTGGTGGATTATTAATTGCTTTAACAACTCAATTAATTCTCAGTGCTTTGTTTAGCGCAATTGGAGCAGGTGTTATTGAAGGCTCAGGTAGACCAAGATCAATATCAGCTGACGTGACTCGTAATATAGGTATTTGGTCAACAATTGCCTTATTAATTTCTTTGTTTACCGGTGGTTGGGTTACCGCTCGTGCTTGTGGTCCCATGAACCGTAATACAGCTCTTCTTAATGGTGCAATTCTCTGGGCGACAACTTTAGCACTGAGTTCCTGGCTATTGGCAAGCGGAGTTTCAGGTGCTTTTGGTATTGCCGCTTCCAATGCAGGAGCAGTAATACAGCAGGGTGCTAACTTACCTCAAACCGCACCATCAGTATCAGCACAACAAGCTCGTGATATAGCGGCAAATGTACGTACAGGATTGTGGTGGTTTGTCTTTGGTTCCTTATTAGGTTTACTCGCTTCAATGATTGGAGCTGTCGCAGGTACTCGTAGTCCGCGTGTTAACACTTACAATACGTAAAAAATTGCACAACAGAATATTGCTCCCATCTTCAGCACCTTTTTTTAGGTGCTTTTTTACTATTGGTTGGCGCAATGCCTTATTCTTATAGGGTGCAATGCCTTGCGCCCCTACCATTTTAAATACGCAGCATCTATTCCCTGCTCGCGGCGGATTTTACCGTCCTTTTCAAACCAAGCAATGATTTGTTCTGGTGTCAAATTTTCAACATCAACACCGTATTCTTGCGCAATATGTTTCAAAAGCTGAAGTGAAGAAATTGTCAACCTAGTTAAGAATTTTTCAGAAGAAGAAAGCAAAGCGCCATCTACCTTTGCGGACTCTTCTAGCGTTAAAAATTGGGTTGACGGTTGCTGTGATGGTGAATTCATATGTATCGTAATTTACTAATCGCTAATTTGTGATTGGTAAAACAGATTACCGATTAACTATTATTAATGAAATAAAATTTAATATGAACAATATACATCTAGCTGTTAGGCTTTTGTTTGCGTGCTTGTACTAAATAGCCACAACGGTGTTCCCCATTGATAATCCAGTGGGTGCGCTCAACAGTACAGTCGGGTAGCACCGCTGCAAACATTTCTAATTCATGACCACATACACTAGGGAAAGACTCAGCCACATTGGAAATCGCACAATTATGCTCAATTAAAATAAAGCGATCGCATGACGATGACTCACTGGTATCCACCAAGTGGTACTCGGCCATGTAACCTTCAGATTTTCTCAGTTCTACTAAGGTTGCTACTCTCTCAGATAGTGGTGCATTCCCTAAATGCTCTCGATATTCCTGGGCTTTACGTACCCACTGTTTCCTTAAGATTGAACTAACTTGGTCTGGCCCCACTGTTTCTGCTAGTGTATCCAGCAGAGAAACAGCAAACTGACCGTAGCTATCTCCAAATTGATCGCTGACTGTACGACTTAGGCGATCGCGCCCATGGTCACTCAGTTCATAAACATGTTGCGGACGCCCCATTCCCGTCTGTGTCGACAGAAACAAAATTAAACTTTCCGCCTCCAAATCCTTGAGATGGCGGCGAATCGCTTGAGGACTAATATCTAACGCTGCGGCTAGCTGGTGCGCCGTCGCTTGCGAGTGTTTCAAAAGATATTCTAGGATATCTTGCTTGGTTGAGGACTGGTGGGTAGTCGCCATCTGCGTCCCAAAAATTTATTAGAAAATTTGACTTAAACAACACTATTGTTGTTAATCTAGCGTAAAATGAATTTATATTAAACAACAAGTATGTTGTTTTAGTTTCTATCCTTATTCTAACAGCCGTGTAGCAACTCGGCTACAGAAGATGGGAATCATGGGTAAATTATCCGTCTCCCATCCTTAAAGAGATTTCCAACTGTGAACACAAGAGAACACTAAACTAATGATGAGTGCCACTGTCAAGACCTTAGTCAATCAGCCTTATAAATACGGCTTTGTCACTGACATTGAAGCTGACACTATTCCACGTGGACTAAACGAGAACATCATCCGCTTAATCTCAGCGAAAAAGGATGAGCCGGAGTTTATGCTGGAATTTCGCCTCAGAGCTTATCGTCAGTGGTTGAAAATGACAGAGCCAAGTTGGGCTAACGTCAATTATCCGCCAATTAATTACCAAGATATCATTTATTACTCTGCGCCGAAGAAGCAGAACAAGAAAAAGCTGAACAGCTTAGACGAAGTTGATCCAGCAGTTCTAGAAACATTTGAAAAGCTTGGTATACCACTATCGGAACAAAAACGCCTATCTAACGTCGCTGTTGATGCGATTTTTGACAGCGTTTCCATCGCCACAACCTTTAAAGAAAAGCTGGCGAAAGAAGGTGTGATTTTCTGCTCTATTTCCGAAGCCTTACACGAACACCCCGAATTAGTAAAGAAGTATTTGGGTAGTGTTGTTCCAGCAGCGGATAACTATTTTGCTGCGCTAAACGCCGCCGTATTCAGTGACGGTTCCTTTGTCTATATACCCAAAGGCGTAAAATGCCCAATGGAATTGTCTACTTACTTCCGAATTAACAACGGCGACACAGGACAATTCGAGCGAACACTGATCGTCGCGGAAGAAGGCAGCTATGTTTCTTATTTAGAAGGCTGTACTGCGCCGATGTATGATACCAATCAGTTGCACGCTGCTGTTGTTGAACTCGTCGCACTTGATAACGCCGAGATCAAATATTCTACAGTGCAAAACTGGTACGCTGGCGATGCCAACGGCAAAGGCGGTATTTACAACTTCGTTACCAAGCGAGGATTGTGTCAAGGTGTAAACTCCAAGATTTCTTGGACACAAGTTGAAACTGGTTCTGCAATCACTTGGAAATATCCCAGCTGTGTACTGGTAGGTGATAACTCTGTTGGTGAATTTTACTCAGTCGCGCTGACTAATAATATGCAGCAAGCCGATACTGGGACGAAAATGATCCACATCGGGAAGAACACCCGTAGTACAATCATCTCTAAAGGAATTTCTGCTGGTCAATCTAGCAACAGCTATCGCGGTTTGGTGAAAGTTAACCCCAAAGCGGAAGGAGCAAGAAACTATTCCCAGTGTGACTCAATGCTAATTGGGGATAATGCTCACGCTAACACTTTCCCTTATATCCAAGCTCAGAATAGTAGTGCCAAAATCGAGCATGAAGCTTCTACCTCAAAAATCGGAGAAGATCAACTATTCTTCTTCGCACAACGAGGTATTTCAGCAGAAGACGCCGTTTCAATGATGATTAGCGGTTTCTGTAAAGACGTTTTCAATCAGTTACCTATGGAGTTTGCTGTAGAAGCTGATAAGCTGTTAAGTCTCAAGTTAGAAGGTAGTGTTGGTTAATGCTTATAGTGAGAACTTTAGCGCTTTGTTATAGCGCTAAAGTACTGCTATGACCTAAAAGAGAGAGAGAAATGACTGAGAACAACGTAGTATTATCTGTAAAGGATTTAACGGCTGAAGTTGACGGAACCCCAATCCTCAAGGGTGTGAATCTTGAGGTTAAGTTGGGTGAAATCCATGCGATTATGGGACCAAATGGTTCAGGAAAAAGTACCTTCTCGAAAGTTTTGGCTGGACACCCAGCATACAAGGTGACTGGCGGAGAAGTGATTTTCCAAGGGCAAAATTTATTGGAAATGGAACCCGAGGAGCGCGCGAGATCTGGCGTGTTTTTGGCGTTTCAATATCCGTTAGAAATTCCTGGTGTTAGCAATTTAGACTTTTTGCGCGTCGCTTACAATTCCCGTCGTAAGGCGCAGGGTTTAGAAGAATTGGATGCTTTTGATTTCGACGATTTGGTAGAACAAAAGCTGGAAGTGGTAAAAATGAATCCCGCTTTCCTGAGCCGCAGTTTAAACGAAGGCTTTTCCGGTGGTGAGAAAAAGCGGAACGAAATTCTGCAAATGGCACTTTTAGAACCGAAACTGGCAATTTTAGATGAAACAGATTCGGGTTTGGATATTGATGCGCTGAAAATTGTGGCAAATGGCGTAAATCAATTAACTAGCCCTGAAAATGCCACAATCATGATCACTCACTACCAAAGATTACTGAATTACATCGTGCCACATTATGTTCACGTGATGGCACGAGGTAGAATTATCGTTTCTGGTGGTAAGGAACTGGCGCTAGAGTTAGAATCGCGTGGTTACGACTGGATTCTTGAGGAAACTGCGACTGAGGTGGGTGTGTAATGTCTACTCCAGCGTCTCCTAGTCGAATTCCTAATGTGACTTCTAATGTATTAGATAGAGATATTTATTTAACTCGGTTGTTAAATCATATTTTAGAGAAGGCACGTGCAGCTTCTCCAGATGGGATTGACTCACAAACATCTAGTTGGTTGAAAGAATTACGAGAACGCGCTGCACTTTTCGTACGTCAGTCAACTATCCCGACAACCCGTGATGAGGAATGGCGTTTCACTGATTTGTCTTCTCTACGACAAGTCGAGTTTAATTTAGAGACACAAAATCTCACATCTTTACAATCAGACGCCCTCCCAAATCTACCAGAAGCCGCTCATAGTCGCTTGGTTTTCGTTAATGGTGTTTATGCACCGGAATTATCATCAGTCGTAGGGTTACCTGATGGTATAGTTGTTAGTAATTTGGCAAGTTTACCAGAAGACATTTTAAACTCCCGTGTGCGTGGCTATTTAGGTTCTGCTTCAGGATCTGAGGAGGTGTTAACATCTCTCAATACCACAGGAATGAGAGACGCTGCTGTGGTAGTGGTAGCTAAGAATGTGGTGGTTGAAACTCCTATTCATCTGCTGTTTATTTCTGCTAGTAGTGAGACACCAACGATTTCGTTTCCCCGTTGTTTGGTAATAGCGGAACGTGGTTCGCAGGTGAGTTTTGTTGAGGAGTATACGAACCTCGACAATGCAAACGAAGCGGTTTACTTCACCAACGCGGTGACTGAGATTTGGTTAGAGGAAAATGCTCAGGTAACTCACGTTAGGTTACAGCAAGATAGCGAATCAGCGTTTCATATTGGTAAGACTGTAACTTCTCAAGCACGTTATAGTCGATATAGTTGTCATGCGATCGCTTTAGGTGCTCAGCTAGCACGCCATAATTTAGAGATTTTTCAAACTGGAGAGCAAACTGAAACGACTCTCAACGGTTTGACGATTGTTAAGGGAACTCAATTGGCTGATACTCACAGCCTAATTTCTCTTAATCATCCCTATGGAAAAAGCCAGCAACTACAAAAGTGTATTGTTGGCGATCGCGCTCACTCAGTTTTCAACGGCAAAATTTTGGTTCCCAAACCCGCACAGTTGACTGACGCAACGCAATTAAACCGCAATTTGCTGTTATCATCTAAGGCTAGAGTTGATACCAAACCCCAACTTGAAATTACAGCCGATAACGTCAAATGTGCCCACGGTGCTACTGTTAGTCAGCTCGAAGATGATGAAATCTTCTATCTTCAAAGCCGAGGTATTGATGAAAATGACGCTCGCAGCTTATTAATCGACGCCTTTGCTAACGAAATTATCAATCAAATACCAGTTCCTTCTCTAACAGAGAAACTTACAAAGTTTGTGAATAGGGCATAGGGCATAGCGCATGGGGTAGCGAGCAGAGTAGCAGAGGAGCAGAGGAGCAGAGGAACGAGTAAATACTAAGTCCTTAATACCCCATGCCCCATGCCCATTGCCCCATGCCCATTGCCCCATGCCCATTGCCCCATGCCCAATAATGCCTTATGACATTTACTCAAGAAAAAACCCTAGCAGACAAAGTACGTGCTGACTTCCCAATACTCCATCAACAAGTCAACGACAAACCATTAGTTTATTTTGACAACGCTGCTACATCCCAAAAACCTTTGCTCGTACTCAACACCTTGAGAGACTACTACGAGCAATACAATTCTAATGTTCATCGCGGTGTACATACCCTCAGCGCTAAAGCAACAGACGCTTATGAAGCTTCGCGAGATAAAGTTGCTAGTTTTATAAATGCTGCATCGCGTCAGGAAATTGTCTTTACCCGTAATGCAAGTGAAGCGATTAACTTGGTTGCTTATACCTGGGGTATGAGTAACTTAAAGCCAGGTGATGAAATTATTCTGTCGGTGATGGAACACCATAGTAATTTGGTTCCTTGGCATTTCGTTGCGCAAAAGACTGGCGCGGTGCTGAAGTTTGTTGAACTGACATCAGAAGAAACTTTTGATTTGCAGCAATTTCAAGAGCTGATTTCTGACAACACTAAACTTGTTTCTGTTGTTCATGTCTCTAACACCTTGGGTTGTATTAACCCAGTCAGGGAAATTTGTGCGATCGCTCACGAACACGGCGCAAAAGTTTTAATAGATGCTTGTCAAAGTATTCCACACATGCCTATTAATGTACAGCAAATAGACTGTGATTGGCTGGTAGCATCTGGACATAAAATGTATGCTCCTACAGGGATAGGCTTTTTGTATGGTAAGTTGGAACTATTGCGAGCAATGCCTCCTTTTTTAGGTGGTGGAGAAATGATCGCAGAGGTGTTTTTAGACCATTCTACCTATGCTGATCTACCGCACAAATTTGAGGCGGGTACACCAGCAATCGGGGAAGCGATCGCTCTTGGTGCAGCAGTAGACTACTTGACTGAGATTGGGATGGATAAAATCTATTCCTACGAAGCAGAGTTAACTGCTTATCTATTCGATCAATTAGGGAAGATCCCAGAAATTCGCATTTATGGTCCTAAGCCTAAAGTAGCAGGTTTAGGCAGAGCTGCACTAGCTGCTTTTACCGCCGCGAATGTTCACGCTAATGACTTATCTACATTACTAGATCAAGAAGGCGTTGCAATCCGTTCTGGACACCATTGTACACAGCCATTACACCGTTATTTGAATGTTCCAGCAACTGCAAGAGCTAGTTTATCGTTCTACAATACTCGCGAGGAGATTGACGTTTTTATCAAAGCACTAAAAGACACGCTCGACTTCTTCGGTGGTTTGTTAGCTTAGGAACACAGAGCGAAGCTTTGCTGAGGTTTTTATGATCGGCTAAGCGCTGCTGAACAAAGAACGGTGCTTCACAACGCTAGCTGCGAAACTTTTGAAAGAAAAAAATAGTTCTTTTGTACTACTTTGTGTCGGATACGCAATGCCTGCCCGACGCAAAGTAGGCAATAACATATTCCCGATATTTTGAGTCTTTATTTTTACGTCGAACACAGGTAGACTAGATGTGAAATTTGTTATTTTCATGTCTTCTAGTGTACGCAGTTCATGATGGCTACTTACAATGATTGACCAGATTGAAATCACGAAAGAGCAATCTCATAGCAAGGCAATCATTGCTGCTTTCCTTGCTATATTGATTTTTGGGATTATGACCATCTTAATTCGATGGAGTGCAAATGAAATCACCCCTACTGCTACAATGTTCAATCGTTGTTGGATAGCAGCTGTCATCTTTGGAGTGTGGCAAGAGTTTTCGCTTTTGCGTCAGCGTACGTTGGGAAAACAACCTATCATTAAGCAGTCATTCAACAACAAACAAATCCTGTTACTAACACTAACAGCAGCATTTTCGTTCGGTACTCAGATTCTTTGGGCTTGGTCTTTAACCCAGACCAGTATTGCAAATTCAGCATTGATACATAGCTTGACACCATTGTTTACCGTCTTAGTAGGATACTTACTCTTCAATCAGCGGTTTAATTATAAATTCCTCATTGGTCTTGCGATCGCAATTGTAGCAACAATTGCCCTTGGCTTAAATGACATGCAAGTTGCCTCTATTAAACTTCAAGGTGACTTACTTGCTTTGTTGTCAGCGCTATTTTGGGGTGCTTATCTTCTAGCAGTTGAAAAACTTCGGACACAAGTATCAGTTACAACAATCTTGACATGGGTTTGTCGGATGTGTACTGTTTTCTATTTGTTAATTCTATCCACTACCCACGATGAATGGTTTCCCCAATCTTGGCACGGGTGGCTGAGTGTTATTGCATTAGCTTTAACTCTTATTGTCGTTACTGGGTTGCTTGCATATAGCCTCAAATACTTGCCGTCTAGCCTTGTAGCAATGATTAATCTTTTAGATCCTCTTGTGAGTGCCTTTTTAGCTTGGATTATATTTGCAGAGGCATTGAGCTGGTTAAACTTGCTGGCTTTTGCCATCATTATGCTAGGTCTTTACCTTGCTATAACCAGTGAACAAGAAAGCAACGACCAAATCAGTGAATTTAAAGAGTCAAATATCAGCAACATTTAACTACCCTAATCTAGGAAAGTTTGTCAAGCTTGAAATATAAGAGTGCGATTGACTCAGGATATAATGTTAAATTAATCTTGCACAGGTAATTGTTCACGACAAACACAACAACGTGTCCAGTGTAAGAGTGGGAAAAGCAATATGTCAGTTCCAGCGAAATCTAATAGTACAGAAGAACAACTATTTGCTCCGAAAGAGTTCTTCAACGAGCAATGGCAGATTTATGATAAAGTTCTCAAGAACAATTACATGAGACACCGGGATATTTATCACATACTGCACGAATTATTAGTTAGCTATTTTCAAAAACCATTTAAAATGCTTGAGCTTGGGTGTGGTGATGCAGGTTTTAGCACCCAAGCCTTATTAAATACCAATATTGCCTCATATATGGGTATTGACTTATCCACACCAGCACTGTCAATCGCCAAGCAAAACATGGCAATTATTGAGTGTGAGAAAACTTTTACCGAGGGAGATTTCTTTGAACTAGTTCCTGTTTTAGAACAAAATCAGAATCATAAGTTTGACTTGGTTCTCATCTCTTTTGCCCTCCACCACCTTCAGCGAGAGCAAAAAGACTTTTTGATTAATCAAATAAAAAACATTCTAAATCCTAGTGGTCTTTTTATCCTGATCGACCTTGTTCCTAAACAACAAGAAGATAGAGATAGCTATATTAAACGTTATTTAAGTGGCGTAAAGAAAGACTGGACTTTACTTACAGAAAGAGAATACTCAATAGTTTCTGCCCATATTTCTTCAAGTGATTTTCCAGAAAGCCAGCAAACTCTACAATTAATTTCTGATAAATGTGGTTTTGCTCGTCTTGAATCTCTGTATTGCGATCCACAAGATACGACACAGCTGTTATGCTTCTACAGTGGTCAGTAAGACACTGCCCAAATAATACCAAATTTGTCAAACTAATATTGATTTCCCAGAGGAAGAAATTTTTATCTACCTTTCAATAGAGGAGCAGAATCTATCTACAGATATCAATGCTGTAGGGTTTTACCTTGATAAGATTACGGCATTGATACAAAAAACTCCGGAGGGGAAATTTATGCCAGAGGAAATCAAGCCAAATCCTCAAGAAGCTCCAACTCAAGACGCACAATTAGCTGCTGAAAATATAGCTAGTGGTGAAGAGAAAGCGCCAACTGTGAACATGGAGGCAGACTATAAAGCTGCACAGAAATTTAGTACTGCTTCAGGGGATAACGTATCTCAGCAGCAAGAATCACCTGATTCTGAAAATCAGCAAGCTGGTAATCCCGAAAATTACACAGCTATGGCAAAGGATGTTGCTCAATCAAAGGATAAGTAATACGAATTCTCTAAAACAAACAACATATACAATGCGTAGGGGCGTTCGCCGTTAGGCGTTCTCGCAGAGTATGGCATTCGCCCTTATATGATTGATGTGTAGAGACATTTAGCCGAATTCGTATAAGTGCAAACTTCCTATACCCCTATCTCGTCCACAAGGAACGAAGTTTTAACCAGTGATTATCATTCTGACTCCTGGCTCCTGACTCCTGTATTCTTCTTTAAAAACTTTGACTATTGACTATTGCGATTAGATCGCTTGGTTGCTGAATTAGAAAGTCCGGTTGTTGCTTAGCTAATACTTCTGGTGAATTGAAGCCCCAAGTTACTGCAATTACTTTAATGTTAGCTTTTTTTGAAGCTTCTATATCTCTTGTTTCATCACCTACATAAATAACTTGTTCAGGTTTGATCTGGTGTTGCTTTAATACATTATTGATAATTGTGGTTTTTCCAAAAATGGTTACTCCGGAATAAACAAAATTAAATATATCCTCTAAATCGTTAACCTTGAGAAATTCTGTGACATTTTCTCGAGAATTAGAAGTTATAATACCTATTGTATTTCCTTGATTTTTAAGCTCTCTTAAAGCTTCTTGAATTCCTGGTATTGGTTTTAATTCTGGAATTTTATTTTTTAATTCAGCCTTAACCTTTTTAACAAGAAAAGGTATCTTAAAAAGAGAGATGCCGGAGGACTTAATAATTTCCCTAGAACTCAAATTTTTGAGAGTTACAAGCTCATTGGGGGCAATTGGTATATAACCAAATTCTTCCGCTAATCGGTTGGCAATACTAACAAGAGCATCTACTGTATCAGCAATTGTGCCATCAAAATCAAATATAATTGCTTTGTGATTCATTCTTTAGCCTGAAACGAGTCAAGATTGGCGCGAGCATTTCTCCGTAACATTTCTGGTTTGATTCGGCGCAAAGCAGATGCCGGAAATCGTCTATCCCACTCCTCATGCGATATTTCAGATAATTCTACCAGCTTGGGAGCAATATTCCTAGGGTAGGGTTGAAAATCTGCAACATCAGTTTCTTTGGCAAAACGGTGATTCCATGGACAAACATCTTGGCAAATATCACAGCCAGCAACCCAGCCTTGCATTTTTGATGTAATCGTTTCCGGCAATTTGTCATCCCGATTTTCAATTGTATGGTAGGCAATACAGCGAGTGGCGTCTACTACAAACGGAGACACGATCGCATTTGTCGGACAAGCCTCAATACAACGGGTACAAGAGCCGCAATGTTCTGTATGAGGGCGATCGCTTTCTAAGTCAAGATTCGTTAACACTTCTCCTAAAAATACCCAAGATCCATACTCACGAGTGATGACATTACTATTCTTAGCAATCCAACCAATTCCTGATTTTTGCGCCCATAGTTTATCCTGCACTGGACCAGTATCAGCATAGTAACGCGCTTTAATTTCTGGATCAAGTTCTTGTAACCAAGCTGTTAACGCCTTCAGTTTTTTATGCATTACCTTATGATAATCTCGTCCCTGAGCATAACGAGATATTTTGGCGTATTTTTCCTTTTCTTCTACAATAGCTGAATCTTTTAAGGATTCCGTAGGCTTGTAATAATTAAGTGCAACACAAATGAGCGATCGCACTTCCGGCATTACCAAGCGAATATCTTGACGCTTAGGATTTGCCATCCACTCCATATCAGCCTGATAACCAAGCTTTAACCATTCTTGTAATCTTTGAGTAGCCGTTGCATCTTCTCCTTCTACAGCAGCAATACCAACTTTATGAAATCCTAACTGTAGCGCCTTACGCTTTACCTCACTGCTACTGACTGTGGTTATCTTGCTCATCTGGTTTAAATTTTAGAAGGTAAAATGCGAACTTTTTCTATTATAGTTTTTTTGCAGCCTGTCTAAGACGATCATCAGTCTACGAAAGTTCCCAAAACTTGTTCAGATAAAGACTCTGTTTTATTTATGTAAAATTTCTGTTAATTCCTTCAAAATCTATTGCGATTATCCTTTAGCTGAAATGATAATATCCGTAAGGCATAAACTGGTTTTTTATATATAAACTAGGTCTAGGGCTGATTAATGAAGTAAAAACCTGTCAGTTTATTTGTATGTTCAAACACGGTTTTATAAAATCAATCCTCCTGGTTCATATTGAGCAACCACTAATGAAAGGTGTTGTTTTTCTTGGATATGAGTTTGTAATTCAATGTATCCCCGCTGTAAGAATTCCTGGTGGTTTAACTCCACCTTAAATGAAAGAGAGCAGGGAAAACTAGGTCACTCACAATTCTACTCGGCTTTAAACATGCAACCTCTTTTCATTAACGTATTCATAATTGTTCTCCTTAAGTGGCAAAACAGGCATAGATTTCGTGCTGACTTCATAAATTTGTACCTGAAGTAGGAAGCAAAAAAGAGAATTCGTTTATAAGCTTCTTCTGTCACTTTGAGAAATAAAATAAATAACTCCAACTTATGCTTAATGTTTGGAACACGAAGTAAGTTTTTGCAGTCTTCGTCTTTATTGATCAAACTGGCAGACAATTCAATCTTGTAGAATAGTTCCTAGATAATGTAGGTTTATGGTTCTTACTTTAATCGTGAATAAAGACTTCTACTAAAACATTAGTAAATTAGCCAGATTAATGAATCAAAACAGAGAATTTCCAACGAATTACTCGGAAAAATCCAGTAATCAGCGGCTCCGTATGGCTTATTTAGATGGTATACGAGGTTTGGCTGCTCTTTATGTAGTCCTAGTTCATAGCTGCGACTATAACCTTAGCGTACCTTTAGAACCTGCCTTACTATGGCTAGCTTTGGCAAAGTTCCTACGATATGGAATTTTTGCAGTTGTCACTTTTATCGTTCTTTCTGGTTACTGTCTGATGTTGCCGATAGTTCGATCTAATAAAAGATATTTTTCAGGAGGTTTGCTAGAGTTTTTTAAGCGACGAATTCGACGGATTCTACCTCCCTATTATGCTGCTTTAATATTTTGCATGTTAATCAGTGGATTAGTCCTCTGGTTAGAGAATGAAGGTATTTTAGGATTGAGTAAAGAAAAGTTTGGTGAGCTACAAGGCTTATTTTCTCCTACATTTTCTTTTCATGATCTACTTGTTTATGCACTACTTATTCAAAATTTGGGTTTACATTTTAATAAAATTAATGGTCCAACATGGACTGTGGCAGTAGAGTGGCAAATCTACTTCGTGTTTGCTATTTTGTTAATACCTATCTGGCGTCGTTTAGGATTGTGGGCGACGCTAGGGATCTCGTTTGTTCTAGGGTTATCACTTAAATATCTCATGGGGGATGAAATTGCCTTTAATGTCTGTCCCTGGTTTATAGGTCTTTTCGCCTTGGGAATGGCAGCAGCAGAGATCAATTTTTCTAAAAAACCATCTTTGATGCGGCTCAACAAATCATTACCTTGGGGTGTATTATCTATCGTTTTTGCTAGCCTTGCTTTCTTAACGGAGTGGCTACGATTCGGCAGAGTTGTAGGATTAGAACAATGGATTGTCCATTATTTTGTTGGTCTTGGAGCAGCTTGTTTGTTGATTTACTGTACAAACTTGTTGCTTAATGGTAAGCAACTTCCTCCACTCCTACGGCTATTAGAATCACCGTGGGCTGTTACGCTAGGAGTATTTTCTTATAGCCTATATATCACGCACGCTCCAGTAGTGTGGCTCGTGCATCAACTCTTACTCAGCCTGAATTTATCTCCAACATTAATGGCAACTAAATGGCTTATTATTGGTGTCCCATCTTCACTCATGGTTGCTTACTTATTTCACGTAGCTTTTGAGCGACCTTTTATGTCCCACTTCTCAGTTAACATAAAATCTCAAAAGACCAAGAAGAACATTTCACCTAATTCTTATAATGGCTTGAATGCCTCTTTTGATGGGGATTTAACAAGCACAGAAACTAAGTTTAGTAATTCCCTTAAAAAACTGCTTGAGTGGTTGCAAGATTACATGTCGGTAGATACAGTGACGCTTCTATTACCTGTGAAAGACCAGCAAGATCTAGCTGTATATGCTACTCTAGGACTAGAGGAGGAGATCGTGCAAAAGATTCGTATTCCCATTGGAAGAGGTTTTGCTGGTCGTATCGCTTCAAGCAGGGAACCAATGATTGTCAATAATTTATCAAACATAGAGATTGTAAGTCCTATCTTACGCGAGAAAGGTTTACAGTCACTCGTCGGCATACCGTTGCCCGTAAAACAAAACTCAATTGGAGTTTTGCATATCGGCACCTTTAAGTCGAAACAATTCACTGAGCGCGATGTAAAACAACTGAAAGAGATCGCAAATCTTATAGAGTCGATGATAGCAGATGCGGGATCTGCTGATTCTGAGCTACCTACTCGTAGTCAAGAAAACTGGAACAAACCCTTTGTAAAGGGACCCAACACCTATATCAATACTCTTTATCAATTCTTCACATCTAATTTAGAGACCCTTAAGGCACGACTTTTCACTTCAAAATATAAACTTGTGAAAATTTTCACCTTATTAAGCTTTGTTGCAGAACCAATACAGCTAAGTTAAGGCTAGTTGATGATAATTAACTGTGTAGAGACGTTGAGCAGACAATCGTCTCTACAAAGGTTTATGCAAAACAAAATATCCCTCTCTAGCGGTAGAGTAAAACCTGTTTTTTTATTTAAATTTATAAAGAGTAACTTAGATGCTCATATAAATGCTTTCTACACAACTGTTATCGCACGAATTTACTATCGAAGGAATTACAGAACCAACTGTAGTGCATTACTTTGACAGTTTGAACACAGGAGAATTTCAAAAAGCCGCCGCTTTGTTTGCAGCAGATGGTGTAATGTATCCTCCGTTTGAATCTGGAATAGTTGGATCTGATGCGATCGCAGACTATCTACAACGAGAAGCTAAAGATCTTAAAGCCTGTCCTCGTCAAGGTATTCTAGAATCTTTGGAATTAGAGCAAATTCAAATTCAGATCACAGGTACAGTTCAAACCTCTTGGTGCAGCGTTAATGTTAATTGGCTGTTTATCCTCAACGACCAAAAACAAATCGCACACGCGAAAATTAAGCTCATAGCCTCTCCCCAGGAGTTACTGTCTTTAAAGCGCAGTTAGCCTTACTTTTATCAGAAAATAGCACAAGTTACTAGAGATCACTCCAGCATCTTGAGAAAGAATAAGCTCATATCATAAAATTTATTAATTTTTATTTTTTACCTTTGCCTTGTTGTACTAGCTTCTAACTTTAGACAGTTACAACCATTAATCTGCAATTGGTAATCTACCTTATCCATAAGGCGGTGAATAATCATCCACCCATAACCACCTTCTTGTTTTTCTGTAGGACTTGGAGGTGAGTACTCATTTATATCATAGCCTTCGCCGTAATCCCAAATTTCTATAGTTATATACTGCTGTTTCAGTTCCAAGCGGATTATAACTGGCAGATAAGGCTGATCTTTGTGGGCGTGGCGTACGACATTTGAGTAGGCTTCCACTAAAGCCAACCGTAAACGATTTGATAGAGACATCCAGTCAATGGATGCTTTTAGCTCAATTTCCAGCGAACCCAGCAACCAGTTTTCCACAACGGTTACAAACTTCAAGTCACTCGGTACATGAAGCTCAGTTTTCATCATTTATAAAACCTCCAGAGAAAGTATAGTTTGGTCATCACCTTGAACTTGGTTGTCTGCTTGAACACGAGCTAGTAAATGTTTGAGCGTCAATGGTTTTGGCTCATTTTGTAACAGTTCCCAAAGACCTTCTAAATTCAGCATACAATGGCAATTTTGGTGTTCGCTGCCCACAATTTTCTTAGTAACCGTTGCTTCAGTAATACCATCACTTGCTAATAGTAAGGTGTCCCCAGAAGTCAGAAGCAACTCACCCAGAGGGGCTTGCCATACAGGTGATATACCTAAAGGAATGCTACGTACTTTCAGATAATTGGGATTTTCTATCACATCTTTTTGGGGTGAAGAAAGAAGAGGATAAATGTGACCTGCATTGGCGTAAACTAGTTCCCTAGTAGTGGGAGTATAACGTGCTAAAACAATGGTGATAAAACAATTATTATTGATTAAATCATCTGCTAAAGCATAGTTAAGATTTTGCATAACCACATTTGGCATAGCTGGTGTTTCTTGAGACAATTCACGGCGCAATACTGAAATTGCACTAGCCATGAACAGAGCAGCCGGAACCCCTTTACCAGAAACGTCTCCTACTGCTAACCACAGATCACCTTTGGGATGAACAAAAACTTCAAAAAAATCTCCTCCCACTTCCCGAGCAGGGTAGCAGCAGGCTTGCACCTTGGCACCCTTAATATCTGGTAAAGTTTGACGCAGCAAGTTATTTTGAATGCGGCGAGCAACTTCTAACTCAGCGTGGATTTGCTCTTGTTTTTCTTGAAGATGTTGGTAAAGTTTTGCTTGGTAGAGAGCTAAAGCAGCTTGTTCAGCAACACCTAAAATGAGCTGAATATCTTCCTGTTTCCAAGAGCGATCCTTTTTGTGTTGGTAGAGTGCAAGGACGGCGAGTAAATGTTTCTGGTACGTGAGTGGTACAGCAATTTGGCAGGCGGACTCGTCATCGTGAGCATATTCATCAAGTTGATATTGACGAGTGACAAGTACTTTTTCTATTAAACAACTTGGATCAAAAAAGGAACTTTCTTCTATTGGATCCTGGTATGTGAACTCGTCTAGCGTTAGGCGATCGCTTTCTACTGGTTTTAGTATGCAGCAGCTGACTTCAAAAGTCTTTCCAATTGTTGCTACAATTTTTTGTAACATACTGCGGTAGTCTAACGACTCCCGAATGGCTGTCGTGACTTCATTAAACAAAGATTCTCGCCTAAGCGCACGACTTAACTGTTGAGTACGTTGCTTTACAAGACGATACGTCTCAGTAGCTTGTGATACCACAACCTTCAGTTGGTCTGGTTTCCAAGGTTTAGTAATGTACTTAAATACCTGACCAGAGTTAATCGCTTCAACCAAATCCTCAACATCCGTAAAGCCTGTTAGCAAAATACGAATTGTGTCAGGAAACCGTTCTACAGTTAGACCAAGAAATTCAGTACCATTCATTTCTGGCATTCTTTGATCTGAGATAATCACAGCCATTTCTCCTGCTGTGTCTAATATTTTCAAAGCACTCTTAGCATTGCTTGCTTTGAATACTTGAAAATCACGCCTAAAAGTTCGGTAGAGCAAGTCTAAGTTATCTGCTTCATCGTCTACCACCATCAGCTTCAGTTTTTCTGCTTCTACTTCAGTCATACATATTTGTGTGTTCTTTTGAATCCATATCGTGATGCATCGTGGAACGGGGTGAAAAGTTAATTAAGAGTAAAAACAAACAAGACTTGATCCGCCATCATATAGATAAATTTTTGTAGTTTGTTGATTGTTCTATAGTCTCCTCAAGCGTCACCACACCCCAAAAAAAAATTCTCCTAACCAACTAAACCTGAACGTAAAGCACGAACTGCCGCTTGGGTGCGATCATCAGCGCATAGCTTGTTCAAAATATTGCGGACATGAGTTTTGACAGTTCCAACAGTGATATACAGTCTTTCCGCAATCACTGCATTGCTACAACCCTCAACAATCAGTTGTAATACTTCTAACTCTCTTTCTGTCAAGGTGTATGGATCAATCACCTCCTGATTCTCAACAGCGGTTCCTGGGTTATTAGCAGCAGTCTTAGTCTCAAATGATGTCCCCTCTCGCTTATGTGGATTTTTTTGTTGTGCTTGCTCTAATACTATTCGAGCGATCGCTGGATCGATCCAAGCGTTGCCATTGTAAGTGACTCGCACTGCTTCCAGCAAATTATCAAATTTAATGTCTTTCATACAGTAGGAATCTGCACCTGCAGCAAAAGCAGCCAGCACAGCTTCTTTGTTATCCCGCAGCGTTAGAATTAGCACCTTGGTTACTGAATCAGTACCATCAGCAGTAGATTTGACCTCCCGTGTTAGCTCAATGCCATCTTTATCTGGTAAACCGATATCTATGATGGCGATATCTGGTTGTAGCAGTTTTAGCATATTAAATCCCTCAGTAGCATTGCCAGCTTCTCCTACAACTTGGATTTCCTCCCTTTGCATAAGCGCTGTACGAATACCTACACGAGTTAAGTCATGGTCTTCAATCAGAGCAACACGAATCTTAGTCATGGTCAATTTCCACTCCTTGAACTCTTAACTTAAAATTGAGTTTACTAAAAACTCTTGGAATATTTATTAGGAATATCAAGCTTAGTTTTTCACAAGCTCTAAGTTCCGAAGCGTAAATGGTTTTCAATCCGTACTTGAGACTGAAAACCGTTCTAAGGACATGAGTAAGCATTTGTACTCGTACAAAAACCCCTATTTTGATTTGCTTATGTCGCTAAAAGTTTAGCAATCATTCGTCCCTGATTTTGAGACGCCGAATGAACTCCCTCACTACATCTGTTTTGGTTCTCTTGTTCTGTTCACAGTATTTTTCCAATCGATCTAACTCTATATCTGGTAATCTTACTGTCAAAACTTTATCTGAGATTTTTGGCATCAATGTACTACTTTATGTAAAGCTAATATTAGTACAAAAATAACACAAACAATTTGCCGTGTGGTCTTTCTGTCTTAGATACAACGATTTTTCCTTTATTCGAAAAATCTCAGATACAATTTGGTAAGGCTCAATAAAAATAGGTTATGTCTATACAGGCTAAAGCATTTTCAGTTTTGGGGCTACCAGTTCATATAATGCCCAATTATTCAGACTGGTTGCTAGAACGCTCGCAAAAAAAAATAGGGACTCATGTAGTAACACTTAATGCAGAAATGACTATGCAAGCACATCAAGATACAAAGCTTGCTCAGGTTATTCAAGATGCTGAGTTAGTGATCCCAGATGGAGCAGGAGTCGTTCTGTATTTGCGCTGGGTTTTATGGCAAGAAGTACACCGAACACCAGGAATTGAATTAGCAGAAAATTTGTTAGACAAACTTGGACCAAGTTCAACTAACCCAAAAGTATTTTTCTACGGAGGTGCACCTGGTATAGCTGAGAAGGCAGCTAATTTTTGGCTTTCTCGAATTCCTAATTTAAATTTAGCCGGTACCTACTGTGGCTACCATTCATCAGAAGAAGAAGAAATATTACGCCAAACTCTCGCTCAATTACAGCCAGACGTGATTTTTGTGGGCTTAGGAGTACCACGCCAAGAGTTCTGGATCGCCCAAAACCGCCACTTGTGTCCTCAAGCAGTTTGGATTGGTGTAGGTGGAAGTTTTGATATTTGGTCAGGTTTGAAAAGCCGTGCGCCTGCTTGGCTGGGCAATAATAATTTGGAATGGCTTTATCGACTTTACCAAGAACCTTGGCGCTGGCGTCGAATGTTGGCTTTACCAAGATTTGCTTTAAAAGCCTTGGTTTATCGGTAAGAAGGGCGCAGGGAGTAGGGAAAGCAGGAGATAAGGAAATAGGAAAAAATGTTTAATTAATTTTGTTTGATTAAGAACAATTATACTGAGTGAACCCTCATTCAATTCTCCCCATGCACCCTACACCCTACTCCCTCACTTTTGACTTTTGACTTTTGACTTTTGACTTCCCCGCAGGGGCTGCTCCCTACTCCCTCTTAACTAAAGCACCAGAATTTTTAAGTTGTAGCAAAGTAGCATTGTCGGTACAAAATAAAGCTGTTTCCAGTTCTGCTATAAGAACTTCGACCAATTCATTAACTGCGTCTTCCGACTCTACAGCGGCTTCTAGAAATGGTCTTGCTAAACCTGCCAGATCGGCTCCGAATGCAATTGCTTTAGCTATATCCAATCCATTACGCAGTCCCCCAGAGGCAATCAAGGGAATTGTTGGGGCGATCGCTCGAATAGAGTTTAGGCATTCAGCAGTGGGTATTCCCCAATCAGCAAAAGTTTGTCCTAACCGTCGCTGTTTATTGTCTTTAGCTCGTTCGCTTTCGACTTTTGCCCACGAAGTTCCACCCGCGCCTGCTACGTCAATTGCCTTGACTCCTGCATCAATTAACTTTTGTGCCATTGCGGCAGAAATTCCATTTCCCACCTCTTTAACAACAACAGGAACAGGTAATTTCTCACAAATACCCGCAATTTTACTTAATAATCCTCGGAAATTAGTATCGCCCTCTGATTGTACACACTCTTGCAGGGGATTAAGATGTAAGATCAGTGCATCAGCTTCTAGCAGGTTAACAAGATGTAGGCACTCATCAACACCACAACCGTAATTCAACTGAACAGCCCCTAAGTTTGCAAACAAGAGGATATCAGGAGCAAGCGATCGCACAGCAAAAGTAGAGGCTAAATGGGGTTGTTCTAGAGCAATTCTTTGTGAACCGACACCCATTGCTAAGTGATATCGTTGAGCTATGGTTGCTAACCGAGTGTTGACTAACCTTGCCAATTCCGTTCCTCCCGTCATCGAAGAAATCAAAATTGGCGCACCAAGATTTTTCCCTAGAAAGGTTGTTTTTATGTTGATGTCGCTGCGGTTGAGTTGAGGAAGGCAGCAATGAGTAAAGCGATAGCCGTCAAATCCGCTAGTGACTTCCTGGAACTGGACATCATCCTTTAAACACAAACGTAAGTGATCGGCTTTTCGATTCTCAATTTCAGTCCCGGCATTCACTGGCGGTATAGTACTCATTTTAAAACTTGGTGTAAAAGTTTTTGTTTTTCAATTGCTCATTAAGATAATTCAAGATTCTAGCAATTTTTACACCAAAAGATTTGTTGTTGAGATTTATGGGTTTTATTTGGGAATACTGATCGTGTGATTTACTGATATTCTCCATACTTGATTTATGCCAGTATTTTTAACAGACAAGACGATTGATCAATCAGTTGACCTTGAAGAGGAGAAGAAAGAGCAAAGTAGCATGGTGCAGCTACGCTCTGTTACGAAAACCTACACGAATGGAACAACAGTCCTATTAGACGTGAATTTTGAAGTAAAACAGGGAAGTTTTTTGTTTATCTCTGGATCTAGTGGTTCTGGTAAATCTACGCTGTTGAAGCTACTGTATGGCGAGGAATTGCCTACAAAGGGAGAAGTGATTGTTGATCGGTACAATGTGGGTGCGTTGCAAGGCGATCGCTTATCATTATTCCGACGGCGTATTGGTATCGTTTTTCAAGACTACAAATTGATCCCTCAAAGGACTGTTGCAGAAAATGTAAGTATAGTCTTACTAGCTCAAGGCTATACCCGTAAGGAAATTCAAAGACGGTTGGAACCTACTTTAAAGTTAGTTGGTTTGCTGAGTAAAGCCGAATCGTTTCCCAATCAACTTTCTGGGGGTGAGCAACAACGAGTGAGTATAGCGCGAGCCATTGTTGGAACACCACCGCTACTTTTGGCAGATGAACCTACGGGAAACCTCGATCCTGATAATTCCTGGCAAATTATGCAGATTCTCCAGAAATTAAATTCTTTTGGGGTTACTGTGATTGTTACCACTCATGACGAACAGTTGATGCGACGGTGTAATCATTCAGTGGTGCAGCTACGTAATGGTCAACTGTATAAGATCACAAATAATTAACAAAAGCTAAGGCTACTAATCGTGAATTGACCATCAAATGCAGAAAAGCTAATACTACAGATGTTTTGCGCGGATATAGATAATGAACTATTAGGATGCAAAGCGGAGTCAGAATTAGCAAGATTCCCCTCTGGTAATTCAGTTTGTGCAAGCAGTTGGTGATATTGATTGTATGCTGAAAGTACTAGCCGTCGAGAACTTGTCACCAAAGCACTCACAAAACTTACTGGACGAACGAAACTGGCTTCTACAAATCCACTCTTAGGTGCTGCCATTAAGACTATTGGACTAGAGTGGGTGGGAAATGCTGGGTTTGAGGGATTGATAGCAATACAATTTTTGAAAATGATACCTTGTCTCTCGTACTGACGAACGACCACTTCAAAACATTTCAGATCCGCCAAGTTTAAAAAAATACCGGTAGGTTTGGTCAGTTCTTGAGCATCAATGGCTTTATCCATTGGACTTTGGAAAACTGAGCCTAAAATCTGATTTTGGATATCAAAGTCCTCAACCCTCAATGTTTGAAGACTAGCCTCCTTCACCATAGCACCCCGCATGATCATCGCCTCAAGATAACTTAGATGACTTAATCTCATGAAAAGTTATAAATGATTCTTCCCCTAATGGCAGATGCTCAGTAAGCAGAATCAAGAATAACTAAAGCTAGTAGTTGATTTTTATAAGGTCTTAACTATTTTTGACTGCTCAAAACTGTCAGTACTATCTTTAGTTAAGGTAACATAAAAAATACAAAAAGCTAATTTAGGTAAAGTTATAGTAGTTACCCGTACAAGCCTTGCTAATCCTACGGTTTTCCGTAAAAACCGGTTTAAAATATGAAAAAAAATCACTAAATCTTTACAAGTACTCTAGAGATTTTACGTGTACTTAATAAGTATCACCGTATTTGAGTATGGGGGATTGAGCAATGATCATGGGGGAGCCAGTGCGGTGGACGGGTTTCCCGGCGTAGGAATCTGGCGTCACCTGGCATCATCGGGCAATGGACCAGAGGTGAAGTAAAATAATAGCTGTGAACAACCCACAATTAAGTACTGAAGAAAATTTAAGTACTTAGCATAAAATTAATTACGCACTTTGTTTTCCTGTTAAGAGCTTTCTCTCTCCACCAATAAATTTAATTTCATCCAATTAGTTTCTTCCCTCATGCCCAATGCCCCATGCCCCATGCCCATTACCCACTAGTTAGACTATGTTTCAGCCACTAGGATTTGAGCAACAGTCCGTAATTACCTCATTAGGTAGAATAGTTTACTATACAAACACTGGTTTGCTTTGGCAGGATCAGACGAGCGCTAATACAGAAGAGAGGGAAACGTTGGTATTCTTGCACGGCTTTGGTGGTGGCTCGTCTGCCTATGAATGGTCAAAAGTTTATCCAGCGTTCGCTACTGACTATCGCATTATTGCCCCAGACTTACTTGGTTGGGGTAGATCTGAACACCCTGTGCGAGATTATAGGGTAACCGATTACTTAACGACTATTCGGGAATTTTTACAACAGACTTGCAATGCTCCAGTTAGGGTAATTGCTTCTTCTCTGACAGCAGCCTTTACAATTCGAGTCGCGATCGCCAATCCAGAACTATTTAAGTCTTTGATTCTCACAACACCGGCTGGACTTTCTGACTTTGGCGAAGATTATACCAAAAGCTTGTTTGCTCAAGTGGTAAAAATCCCTGTTATAGATCGCCTACTTTACAGCACTGGGATTGCTACCAGTAACGGCATTCGTAGTTTCCTAGAACAACGGCAATTTGCACAACCTTCGAGAGTGTACGAAGAAATTGTCGACGCTTACTTAGAGTCAGCACAGCAACCTAATGCGGAATATGCAGCGTTGTCTTTCGTACGTGGGGACTTATGTTTTGATTTATCTCTTTACATTCAACAATTAGTAACCCCTACTGCTATTATCTGGGGACAAAAGTCTCAATTCACTGGTCTAGAAATTGGTCGCCGTCTTGCTCAGCTGAACCCACAAGCAATTCGAGTTTTTCAACAGCTAGATGATGTGGGATTAACGCCGCAGTTGGAACTACCCGCAGTCACAATTGGTTTGATCCGGCGATTTTTAGCTCTATTAGACTCTTAAAATAATGATTGCTCAACCGCTAGATCAGTTAATGACTCCCGAAGAGTATCTAGAGTGGGAGGAACAACAACCCGTTAAGTACGAGTATATTAACGGGCAAGTTTTTGCAATGACAGGGGGAACTATCCCTCATAATGATATTGCGCTTAACCTTGCAACTGCTCTTAAAAGTCACCTTAGAGGCAAGGGCTGTAAAATTCAGATGGCAGATGCCAAACTGGGCGTTTCGCAAAATGGTCCTTTTCATTATCCAGATGTCATAGTCAGCTCTAACCCACAAGACCAAAAAGCCCGCAAGGTAATCTATCACCCTTGTTTAATTGTAGAGGTATTATCTCCAAGTACAGAAGCATTTGATCGTGGTCAGAAATTTAGGCATTATCGGAGAATTGATTCTTTAAGGGAATATGTTCTCATTGAAGCAGACAAAATGAGCGTGGAATGTTACCGTCTCAATGAAAAAGGAAAATGGGAGCTGACTTCTTATTCGCTAGAGGAAACAACAGCAACAGCAGTTCACCTGAACAGTGTGGATTTCCGTTGTCCTATTTCTTTGTTATATGAAGATGTTGTTTTTCCAGAAGTTGAGGAGTCTGGGGGCTAAAGATACCAAGATTGCTCCCCCGTTCGGTAACGCTTACGCGCTCTACCCAACCTACGATTTTCCAAAACCCGTGCAATATTGGGGCAGAGTGCGCTATTTAGTGGGGGCTTACCGTTACGGGAAATCGCAGGGTGCTTCACCAAATCCCGAAAGGCGAACACCCTCACAAAGATTACTCAGGGTTAAGTGTTGCTAACTGTAAAGCATAAAGGTTAGCGTACACTCCTTGCTTTTCAATTAATTCAAAGTGAGTCCCCTGCTCAACGATTTGACCCTGTTGAATAACTAATACTTGATCTGCTTGCGTGACTGTACTAAGGCGGTGAGCAATAACGAAACTAGTGCGGTTTTCTAACAATCGCGCGATCGCAGCTTGTACCAGCGCTTCAGTGCGTGTATCAATACTGCTAGTTGCTTCATCTAAAATCAGAATGCGAGGCTGGATTAAAACAGCACGGGCAATACTAATTAACTGTCGCTGCCCCTGACTAAGATTTGTCCCTCCTTCTCCTAACCGAGTAGCGTAGCCTTGAGGAAGAGTAGTGATAAACTCGTGAACATTAGCAATCTTAGCAGCAGCTTCAATTTCCTCTGGAGTTGCTTGTGGATCGCCAAAAGCAATATTTTCGGCAACTGTGCCACTAAATATAATATTGTCTTGAAGAACGATACCTATTTGCCTACGCAAACTTGCTTGAGTCACTTTACGAACATCAAAACCATCGATTTTAACAGCACCACTAGATACATCATAAAAGCGTAGAATTAAGTTAATAATTGTGCTTTTCCCTGCTCCAGTTGGACCTACTAAAGCTATCATCTGCCCAGGCTTGGCATGAAGATCCACGCCTTTGAGAACCATCTGCTGAGGACTATAACCAAAAGTGACATTCTCAAAACACACCTCACCTTCAATATGAGGCATTTCAATAGCATTTGGTGCATCTTGAAGTTGGGAAGGTTCATCCAGCAGAAAGAATATCCGCTCTAATCCAGCTAAAGCTGATTGCGCTTGCGTGTAAAACTGGCTCAACATTTGAATTGGTCGAAAAAACTGCTGAACATAAAGTAGAAATGAGGTAACTGTCCCAACACTAGCAGAGCCCGTCACAGCTAAATAACCGCCATAAGCCAGTACTCCTGCTGTTGCAAGTGTATTGAGAAAATCAATAGAAGGTAAAAACGCTGCTGTAACTGCTACTGCTTGGATATTAGCATTCCGGTTAGCTGCATTTAAGTTGTTGAATTCTTCAATGTTGAAATTCACACGATTAAATGCTTGTGCTTCGCGAACACTACTGATGTCCTCCTCTAATTTTGCGGAAAGTTCACCAATTGTTTGACGAGTGATGCGAAATTTATTTCTTGCCCAACGTGCAAATAAATTTGTGGTAATAATCATCAACGGGATAGCCAAGTTACTCACAAGCCCTAGCTCAAAGTTGATGGAAAACATAGCCACGACGATTCCCACCAAACTTAATAGGTTCCCGAGCATTTGTGCTATTGTTTGCCCAAATGCCTGATTTACAGTATTCACATCATTGATCAAGCGGCTCATTAAATCACCGGCTTCGCTACGATCAAAGAAGCTTACTGGAAGACTTTGTATTTTTGTGAAAATATCTTGACGCAGTTGGGCAAGTACATGCTGTATAATCCAGCCCACACGGTTAATTTGACCACGAATTGCTTGGATACCTATTAAGTATAGAACTAAGAGAAGACTTAAGGTGGTCATCAATCCTGGCAGATTTTTCTGAACTATTAGATGATCAATCGACCAGCCGATAAGGAAAGGTCCTAGTGTCTGAGTTATTGCTCCAATTGTAACTAAACTTAACGCAATAGGAACTTCTTTTCTATAAGGTTGCAGATATTGCAAAAAACGTTGCAATGTCGGTAGCTGCTTGCTTGCTTGTTGCTCAGGTGCAACAATGTAACCTGTACCACTCATTCCCTATCCCCTTGTTATCTACTGACTTGGGACTCTAAAATTGATCCGTAAACAGAACTATTTCGCATTAGTTCATCATGAGTACCCTGTGCAACTAGTTGTCCTTTATCCATAAGAAAGATACGGTCAGCATTGTGTACTGTACTAAGGCGCTGAGCAATGACAAAAGTCGTGCAAGTCTTAGATCGCATTAAGTTATCTAGAGATTCTTGAATCTGTGCAGCAGTCTTGGCATCAACAGCCGAGGTGCTATCGTCTAGGATCAAAATATGATAATCCGTGAGCAGAGTCCGAGCGATCGCAATCCTTTGCTTTTGTCCTCCTGACAACCCCACACCTCGCTCGCCCACAATTGTGTCGTATCCATCGGGTAAGCTGGTAATGAAGTCATGAATATAAGCCATTTTTGCTACTTCCATCACCTTTTCTAAAGGAGCATCGGGCACAGCATAAGCGATATTATCGCGGATAGTCCCAGAAAAAAGCGTTGTTTGTTGAAATACAATACCAATATGTGCTCGTAAACTTTCTAAAGTAAAGTCTTGGACATTTCGTCCGTCAATCAATATCGCTCCTTCTGTAACATCATAGAAGCGTGGGATCAAGTTCATGATGGTACTTTTCCCTGAGCCAGTCATCCCTAGAACAGCAATCAGTTCTTTTGGTTTTGTTTGAAAAGAAATCCCTTTAAGTGCTTCTGTGGTTGCTCCTGGATAACGGAAATGGACATTTTCAAAGGTAATTGTGCCCATGCATCCACTGAAGGGAACTGCATCAGGGCGATCGCGAATTTCAATCTCTGCATCAACAACTTCGTAAACTCTTTGTGCTGAAGCAGCAGCTTGAGCAATTACCGGAGCAGCAAAACCAATCAGTATAATTGGCTGGAGAACCAGCATTTGGTATGAGTTAAATGCTACTAACTCGCCAATCGAAAACGTCCCGCCAATAACCTCGGCTCCACCATAAGCTACTACAGCAACTGTAATGAGGTTACTTAACAAAAAAATGAACGGGAATGTATTGCTAATAGCACGAATTGTTTGCAAGTTTACCGTTACCAATTCGTCATTCAGCATGGTGTAACGGGTTTTTTCCGTGGATTCCCGCACAAAAGCTTTTACCAGGCGAACCCCAAATAAGTTTTCTTGCAAAATACTATTGAGGTTGCCAAGTTGCTCTTGTACATGACTGAAAAACTTTGCATTTTTTAGAAAAAACCGTGCCTGCAAAAATGCTGCAATAGGAATTGAGGCTAAGGTAATCAGTGCAAGTCGCCAGTTCATAACCAGCAAAATTGTTGCTATACTAACCAGAGTCACTACTGCACCTACGACCTGAATCAGCGAAGTACCTATAAATGTACGTATTTGTTCTATGTCACTTGTAATTCGGGTAAGTAGTTGAGAAGTCTGGTTTTGGTCGTGATAGCTAAAACTCAGATTCTGAATTTTGCGGAAAATTTGATTACGTAGATCGTAAGCAACACCCTGAGAAGCAGCTTCTGCCCAGAAAGTCTGACCAAAGTTGAACAAACCCCGTGCAATAGATATTGCTACCATCAAGCTAGCACTTTGGAAAACAACTTGTAGGTCTTTTTTTGCGATACCTTGGTCAATAGCCCAGCGAAAAAGCTGCGGAGTTGCGGCATTAGTTAATGTTAGTAATAATAAACTCAGCAAGGCTCCAATAGATATAAAAGGGTAAAACCTTAAACTCTTTAAAGCTTGCTTGAGAGAATATTGCTGTGTTCTTTTTTTTATAGCCAATCTGTCACACCTGGTTTTTTAATAGATGCACAACTATACCCGTAGGTCAGCTTAGGTACATATATATAATATAAATGTACCACCTGTTGAGTAGTAGTGCTCAGGGAAAAACCAGTTGATTCTCTGGCGATGAACTACAACTGAGTGCGATCCGTTAAAATTTCGTATCCATTATCCGTTACCAACACTGTATGCTCAAACTGAGCAGATAGGGACTTATCTACTGTGACTGCTGTCCATCGGTCAGATAAAATCTTGGTAAACTTAGAACCCTGGTTTAAAATCGGCTCAATTGCGAGGGTCATACCTGTTCGTAGCTTAACATTTGGCATGTCGCGAGTACGAAAATTGAAAACGGAAGGTTCTTCGTGTAAGTTACGACCAACACCGTGTCCAGTAAAGTCTTCTACCACGCTGAAGCCATTTGCTTTAACATGGTCTTCGATCGCGCCAGCAATATCAAGTAGGGAATTCCCTGCTTTTACCTGTTCAATACCCTTATAAAGGGTTTCTTCCGCGACACGAATTAATTTAGCTGCTTGTGTTGAGACTTCACCCACAGCGATCGTTATACAAGAGTCGCCATGAAAGCCTTGGTAGTAAGCACCTGTATCGACTTTTAAAACATCCCCAGCACGAATCACTTTTTTACGGCTAGGGATACCATGCACAACTTCATTATTAATGCTGGAGCAAATAGAACCAGGGAACCCATGATATCCCTTAAAGCTAGGAACCGCGTCCATTTCCCGAATGCGTTTTTCCGCGTGAGCATCTAAATCCGCCGTTGTCATTCCTGGCTTTACCATCTCGGAAATTTCTTTTAAAACGGTTGCCACAATTCTTGCTGATTGCCGCATAACTTCTATTTCATGCGGGGATTTTATTTCAATTCCTCTGCGTTGTTTTTTTGGACGGTTATCTTGAGCTGGTTGAGAAAGCAGGTGACTAAGGATATTCATAAGGGATTTTAATTGAGCTGCCTTTTAACACTATATATGTCAATAGTTTTTCTAACCTAGTTGAGAAACGCTATCTATAGTTAACGTTAACTCATTTTTTCTGATACTTTTTCGTTAACAATTCCCAAAGCATATTAACAAATATGCCTTTTCTAAGAACAAGTCCTGGAAAAATCGTATTAAATTATACACGTTTTTTGCAACTCACGCACTTTATCCAATCGGGAGGGTCAGGCCCATGAATTCGAGGAAATGGATGCCGAGTTTCCAACTAATCCGATTTAACCCAATCGGGAGGGCCTGACGAAAATCAATTAACCGAGGAACAAATAGCAGCGTTTCCAACTAATCCGATTTAACCCAATCGGGAGGGTTTCCGTATTCTCCGCGGAAAGACGGAGTACAAAGTTTCCAACTAATCCGATTTAACCCAATCGGGAGGGTAATCTTCGTTATTGCGCTTAATCGCTTCTTTTAGAGTTTCCAACTAATCCGATTTAACCCAATCGGGAGGGCTGCATTGTTCCTTAATAAAGAAGGGCTTAAAGCGTTTCCAACTAATCCGATTTAACCCAATCGGGAGGGTCAAGAAACGGTGGAAACCAATTCAGAAAGAAACCTTGTTTCCAACTAATCCGATTTAACCCAATCGGGAGGGTAGGTTTGAGAATTGGGACTGCAATCGGAGTAATATTGGTTTCCAACTAATCCGATTTAACCCAATCGGGAGGGCTTTTTTTTTTTTATTTTAGAAGATTTGGAGATTTAGATCGTTTCCAACTAATCCGATTTAACCCAATCGGGAGGGTCTTCCAACGGCTCTTTTAGGAGGGAGCTATTGGATTTGTCGTTTCCAACTAATCCGATTTAACCCAATCGGGAGGGACTTTCTGGAGCAACTGCAACGTTTGCAGTTGCTTATCGTTTCCAACTAATCCGATTTAACCCAATCGGGAGGGGTGACTTTTGAACAGGCTTGCGAAGCACTTGTATCCTTGTTTCCAACTAATCCGATTTAACCCAATCGGGAGGGGTTAGAAAGGTTATTCATTTGTCTTGAAAACGCTACTGTTTCCAACTAATCCGATTTAACCCAATCGGGAGGGTTTGCAGAAAATTTTATCCCTCCTTAGGAACATAAAATTGTTTCCAACTAATCCGATTTAACCCAATCGGGAGGGTACCCATGCGGAACTGATCGAAAATCGCGAAGACCTCGGGTTTCCAACTAATCCGATTTAACCCAATCGGGAGGGCATGGAGGGTTCAACTACCATAGCATCTATAAGAGTTTCCAACTAATCCGATTTAACCCAATCGGGAGGGCAATTTAGCGCCGGTTATCTAGATATGCCTGCTGTAATTGTTTCCAACTAATCCGATTTAACCCAATCGGGAGGGAGTTCGTCTGGGAGCCCTTACACAGTAAGAGTTTCAGACGACAAATCGACACACTCCTGAAAAACAGGATAAAAATTGTCGAAAATCGAGCAACAGACGAGGCTCAAAAGCTTGCCCCGTAAGCAATCGACACACTCCAACGGAAAATATAGGTTTTCAGCCATTTGGTGGAGTGTGTCGATGACCATGTTACAAAACCTCCTGAATATCCCTAAAATCTAGAGAATGTAATGCTTTAAAACAGATTATACACAAAAACTAGTAGCAGATTTCACGGTAATAATTAATACTTTATAAAAGTAAAAAATTTGTTACTATTGAAAACAAGCTTGGAGAGCCGATCGCACTCTTGAGCGCAGTCGCTAGCCGATCGCCTCCCCAAAGTAGAGGTGTAGAAAGGAATGGCACGCTCGTTAAGGGTTGAGACTGACGCGGAGAGGGGAGAAACGGGGACGCGGAGATAGAATTTTTAGCGCGTCACCGTGTCAGCCCCTTTTTAGGTTTTTCGAGCGTGCCATTCGGGTACAAAACCGACGGTAATACCCATTCAGGAAGACGTGAACACCGATCTAGTAGGTTGTGTTGATCTTTTTAAAATGACTATATAAGAACAAAAGTTTCCTTCTCTCCCTATCTTTAGTGGTGGGTTCCCAAAAAAGCCTATGCAACCAACAAACCCCAACCAATTTACAGAAAAAGCCTGGGAAGCGATCGCCCACACGCCAGATGCCGCTAAACAATACCAGCAGCAGCAGATAGAAAGCGAACACTTAATGAAAGCTCTGCTAGAACAAGAAGGACTAGCTAGTGCTATCTTTACTAAATTAGGCGTAAGCGTACAAAAACTACGCGATCGCACCGAACAATTTATCCAAAATCAGCCCAAGGTATCAGGTAGCAGTAGCTCTGTGTACCTAGGACGCAGCTTGGATGGACTTTTAGATCGTGCTGAAGCATATCGCAAGGAATTTCAAGACGAATACATCTCTATTGAACACTTATTACTTGCTTACACTAAAGATGACCGCTTTGGCAAAAGCTTATTCCAAGAATTTGGATTAAATGAAGCCAAATTAAAGAATACTATTAAACAAATTCGAGGTAGTCAGAAAGTGACGGACCAAAATCCAGAAGGCAAATACGACTCGCTGGAAAAATATGGGCGTGACCTTACAGAGGCTGCTCGTCAAGGTAAACTTGATCCAGTGATTGGGCGTGACGATGAAATCCGGCGCACCATCCAAATTCTCTCTCGCCGTACTAAAAATAACCCCGTACTCATCGGTGAACCTGGTGTTGGTAAGACAGCTATCGTTGAAGGACTAGCACAGCGTATTGTTGCTGGCGATGTACCACAATCTCTCAAAGATCGCAAGCTAATCGCCTTAGATATGGGCGCTCTGATTGCAGGAGCAAAATTCCGAGGAGAATTTGAGGAACGTCTTAAAGCCGTTTTAAAAGAAGTCACCGAGTCCGGCGGCAATATAATACTATTTATTGATGAAATTCATACAGTTGTCGGAGCGGGTGCTACCCAAGGCGCAATGGACGCTAGTAACCTCCTAAAACCAATGCTGGCAAGAGGTGAATTGCGCTGTATTGGAGCAACAACTTTAGACGAATATCGTAAGTATATTGAAAAAGATGCTGCTTTAGAAAGACGCTTCCAACAGGTTTATGTAGATCAACCTAGTGTAGAGGATACAATTTCCATTTTGCGCGGGTTGAAAGAACGCTATGAAGTTCACCATGGTGTGAAGATTTCTGATAGTTCTTTAGTTGCAGCAGCAACACTGTCAAGTCGATATATTAGCGATCGCTTCTTACCAGATAAAGCGATTGACTTGGTAGATGAAGCCGCAGCGAGACTGAAAATGGAGATTACCTCCAAACCAGAAGAACTTGACGAAATTGACCGCAAGATATTGCAATTAGAAATGGAAAAGCTGTCTTTGCAAAAAGAGAGCAGTGCAGCTTCTCGTGAACGTCTAGAAAAACTAGAAAAAGAACTCGCCGATCTTAAAGAGGAACAAAGAACACTAAATGCCCAATGGCAGTCCGAGAAAGATATTATCACAAAAATTCAGTCTGTCAAAGAGGAAATAGACAGAGTCAACTTAGAGATCCAGCAAGCAGAACGCGACTACGATCTCAACCGCGCCGCTGAATTGAAATATGGCAAGTTAACTGATTTACACCGTAGACTGGAAGCTGTTGAAACTGAACTTGCTCAAGCTCAAGGTAGTGGAAAATCTCTGTTACGAGAAGAAGTCTCAGAAGCTGATATTGCGGAAGTGATCTCTAAGTGGACGGGAATACCTATCAGCAAGTTGGTGGAATCAGAGAAAGAAAAGCTGCTGCACTTAGAAGATGAACTGCATAATCGTGTCGTAGGACAAGATGAAGCTGTAACTGCTGTATCTGATGCAATTCAACGTTCTCGTGCTGGACTTGCTGATCCTAATCGTCCAACCGCTAGCTTTATTTTCCTTGGTCCTACAGGTGTAGGTAAAACTGAACTGGCTAAAGCTTTGGCAGCCTATTTGTTTGATACTGAAGAGGCTTTAGTACGGATCGATATGTCCGAGTACATGGAGAAGCACGCTGTATCTCGGTTGATCGGTGCACCTCCAGGATATGTGGGTTATGAAGAAGGTGGACAACTCACCGAAGCAATCCGTCGTCGTCCTTATGCGGTGATTCTATTTGACGAGATTGAAAAAGCACACCCAGATGTGTTTAATATCTTCCTACAAATTCTTGACGATGGGCGTGTCACTGATGCTCAAGGTCATACGGTGGATTTTAAGAACACCATTATTATCATGACCAGCAATATTGGCTCACAGTTCATCTTAGATATAGCTGGGGATGACTCCCGTTATGATGAGATGCAGCGCCGAGTTATGGAAGCAATGCGAAATAGTTTCCGTCCTGAGTTCCTTAACCGTATTGACGAAGTCATTATCTTCCACGCTTTACAAAAAGGCGAATTACGGAAGATTGTCCAGATACAAGTAGAAAAACTGCGCGAAAGACTTAGCGATCGTAAGATGTCCCTCAAGCTTTCTAATTCTGCTCTTGACTTTTTGTCAGAAGTAGGATATGACCCCGTGTTTGGAGCACGTCCATTAAAGCGGGCGATTCAGCGGGAGTTAGAAACTCAAATTGCCAAAGCTATCTTACGTGGTGACTTCCACGATGGTGACACCATTTTTGTGGATGTACAAAATGAGCGTCTTGCTTTCTCACGCCTACCAGCAGAGTTACTGACCACTTGACACTGTTTTAGGCGTGACTTCCTCCCAGTCCGGGAGTAGGTTTTATTTAAATGTCTTGTACTGACATAAAAACACTTTACCATAGGCCTTCCTAAAAGAACGGGGTTTTAAACCCAGTAATTTTGATAAAGGTGAAGAAAAACCGGGTTGTTGGAACAAACCCGGTTTTTTGATACTCAGAAGTATAGAAGTTGCAAAAACAGCCATTGCTCTGTCGAGTTAGTTATAAGCTGATTTCCAAGAAAGAAAATACCTGGGGAATGCGAGTTTCGACTTCGCTCAACTCGCGATCTCTCAGTTGGTTGAGCGAAGCCGAAACCAACGGCGGCTTCTTATTTATTCCTGTAAATCACCTAAGGCTAACTCGATAAATTTCGGCTACGATGTTTACTTAATTGTCAAGCAAGTGTTTGATAATCAATCAACTGCTGTATAACAACAAGTCTCTAGTACTACTCTGATGACGAACTGGAAGTTCTTCCCTTTCCAAAATAGGAAGTCACAATTCCAACAGCATGTTCCAAAACCACGAGGAGTCAAACCCCAAAAAAAGCGTATAATCCGACAACCTAACGTTGTAGCCGCGATCGCTAAAGGAACATCGCCTAGCCCGAGCCAAGTGACCATAGCCCAATCACCAAAAACCCCAAAATCACAAACAACAATGAAGCCAAATACGAAACCTAAGTTTCGGGGAGGTATTAGCAAAGTCAAATTATCCAGACAAAGTTTAGGTTTAATAAGACTAATTGTGTCTAGTTTGATTGTGCTTATTTTGGTGCTTGGTATGGGCAAAATGACTCAAAAGCTGCAACAGGTAGTAGCTTCTGCTCAACAGAGATCAATTCTCCCTATAGAAAGTACCATTGTTCCCAACCCTTCACCTAGCGCAATAAATCCGAGCCCGGTTGACAATTATTCATTAAACCTAACTCAGGAACTTATCCCTTTAAAAGCTGAGGTGCAGAGTTTAGCAGATCAAGCAATTGGTTTGAAGCTTGGAGCATTCTTTGTTAATTTGGACAATGGCACTTATTTAGACGTAAATGCTAGCGACGTCTTTGCAGCTGCCAGCATGATTAAGTTTCCCATTCTCGTTGCTTTTTTCCAAGATATCGAGGCTGGTTTAATTCATTTTGATGAAAAACTGACATTAACCGCAGAGAATATTTCTAGGGGTAACAGTTCTGGGATTATGCAATACAAGCGCCCAGGAACGAAGTTCACTGCCCTAGAAACAGCAACCAAGATGATCACAATCTCTGACAATACAGCAACCAATATGTTGATTTCTCGTATGGGCGGTGCTGGAGCTTTAAATCAGCGGTTTCAAAGTTGGGGATTAAAATCAACACAAATTAACAATTTGTTACCTGATTTGTCTGGAACTAACACCACGACACCTCTAGATTTAGCACATATGATGGCTTTGGTGAATCATGGGAATGTGGTGTCGAGTGCCTCGCGTGAGCGATTATTAGATATTATGAAGCGGACGACTATCCGTAGTCTACTACCCGCTGGACTAGGTCCAGGAGCAACAATTGCTCATAAGACTGGTGATATTGGATCTCTTGTGGGAGATGTCGGGTTGGTGACTATGCTCAACGGGAAGAGTTATATTGGCGTGGCAATGGTACAAAGACCCCACAACGATAAACGGGCTCAGAAATTAATTCGCCAAGTCTCCCGGGCTGTTTACCAGCAGTTCAGTGGCCCAGAAAGTAATTTTTTGATACAGTCAAAACAATTCAAAAAATGGTCATCCTTAAATCTTAGGTAGGGTGCGTTAGCCACATTACCAAGTATTATTTTCCCACCGATTCATGAATTTTGCGCCGTAACGCACCGTTATCACAGCGGTTAATTGACTTGTGAAAGCCAAAAACCGCTTTCAATAAGATCAGCAATAGGATGTTTTGTTATTGCCTCTGATTCACATGAATCAGAATGCCATCTCTGCCAAGTCTGTGCAGCAAGATCGGAAAATTCACGTCGCACTTGGAACCAAGTAGGATTATCTTCTCTGTTCCATAAGTTACATAGTAAATCTAAAACATTTTCAGAAGTGTGGTTACTCATGGGGTTCAGTTTAATTTTATTTGATTCCGTTAAGTGATCTTCTTCTTTAAAGACTCTGCTCAGTCCTTCCTTAGTGCTAAAATTACCAAGCTTGTTTGAGCATCTGGAAATATTAAAGAGCGCATCACACATTCGGCGATTCAACCCCAAATATAAAGACCCCTTGAGTGCTTCTAAAAAACGTTCTAAAGCTTTCGTGGGCTCATCATTAATTAAGAGTAAATATTCACCATCAAGCAAATTAATTTCTGAAAGCACAGCTTGGCAAAAATTATGACTATGACCAGCTGTTAAATCTGTTCTAGCAAGTTTATTGGCAAGGTTGTATGCTTGTCTTGACAAATTACTATCTCCAAGCCTAACCCAAACTCGCCCGGCTAAAGCTAGCCATCGAGAAACTCGCTGAGTTAAACCAATACGAGATGCGTAATAAGCTGCTCTTATAAAATATTCTGCAGTTGTTACAAGGGTATTTTTATCATCACACAAGTAAAAATCAATCCGTGCAGCATTGCCGTAAATTTCAGACAAAGCTTGATAAACATCTAAACCAGGGTCTTTATAACAAGATCCTGGTTTAATTGCGCTTCTAATTCTATCATTCCATTCTTCTAGTTCAAGCCATCTGTTCCTACTGTTGGAATCAAATAACTCTGGCTTATGTCCACAAGAAAGTTCATACAAATAAATTTCTGACTGAATTAAAGCTTGGATAGGAACAAGTTCTCGTTTGACTTCTTGATCTTCTTCAAGAAATTGAACAAGTTCTTGAATTAGTAGTTGTGCATTGATCAGGTTGCCTTGGAAATTTGACTGCCTTAACTCTAGTAGTTTGGCGGTAAAATAGCAGCGGTATAAGTTAAGCCTGTATGGAAAGTAAATCTTTTGATTAGGAATTTTATTTAATTCTTCCCTGGCTGTGTCCGCAATCGTCTTAATCTCAGCAGATTGGCACTCTTTATCAAGAAACTGAAAATTCTGAAAAGCTATTCTTGCTCTAGTTAATCGCTTTCTCAACTCAGAAAGAACTCTGCATGTTGAACCATAAATCTCTAAATTCAGCTCGCCACTTAAGTTTTTATCTGCAAGCCATTGCTTTGCAGCACAAACAATCGCTTGCAACATAGTAGTCATTGAGTCGCGATCAACCCAAATTCCCTGATACTGCTGCTGATTGCCTAGTAATACTGATGTTTCTACCAGGGAATCGATACTACTGTCAAGGGTTTTTGTCGATATGGTGATGTTAGCAGCCTCCTTTATCAAGCCTATATGTAAGCTGCAAGCGCCGATCGCATTCTCCACCATTGTGTTGTTAGAGGTATACATCCACTCAACAAGTTGACGAGATTCCCCATTTAGACTAAAGCTACAAGTTACTGCTGCTTTAATCACTGGCTTAAGCAAATTTAGGAACTGTGCTTCTGGTTCTGTTGTTGAGCATATAGCTAACGTATTGAGATTACACTCTGCTTGATAACCAGTCTGTAGAAATTTACGGTATACATCGCTATATTCTTCGTCGTGATCAATAGACTGGGATAAAGTTTGGAATTCTAACTTTTGAACGCTAATATGAAAGTTAGTGAGATTTTTTGGCATCTGGGCTTGGACGGTAATACACCGGAACAATGCGATCGCCTCTTGTCTGGTGAAGTTTGTCTTTCCCTCAATTTTGAGCCTTTCCCAATTTCGCCGCAGCTTGTCAATCACCTCAAGCCTCAGTTTTAGTCCTAGTGTAAGGCGAGATTTCCAGAGATTTTCAATCAGGTACATTAGGGAGTCATTTTCATGGTACTCAGAATGCTCCTGAAAAAGCTTATTGCTGGCAATTGCGATCTTATTGCTGGCGATCGCTAAGAACTCTTGGGTTGTAGATAGTAAATCCTCAAATTCCAGTAGCTCAAGCAGGGCAGCAACCTGAGCAACTTGAAAAAACCTTTCTGAGCTAACCCGAATAATCCTAGTTCTTTCTGGTAAGAAGCCAGCTGACTCCAGAAGTTCGTCAGCGCCAATCTGTCCTAATAACTTTCTTAGCTCATCAGGATTTGATTTGATTTCTTTGGTTGTTCTTTCTTTGTCTGCTTTTGATTTTCTCTTAGAGACCTTACGTTTGTAAAGCTTCTCGCATAAGTTGATTAAGCCCTCACGGTCAACAGGCAACTTTTCCTTTTCTTTATTGAGAAAATTAATCACAACTGGGCGGCTAACACCCATACCTTCCGAGAGTTCAACCTGGGTTGCTCCCATTTTGTCTAGGAAGAAGTGGAGCATTTCCCTGAGAGCTTCTTGATCGCCACTGCTTTCTCTGCTCATAAAACCTTGCGCACCCGCAACTGTCAATCATATTGACATTAAATACTAAATATTTTTATTTTATGTGATTTAAAATACACAATTACAAATTCAATTTATAATTGAGGTGTTAACCAAAAAAACACTTTTTGCATAAAAAATTGCTGTTTTGTAGCTTTAAACACAAAAATAAGTATTTATAACTGTTTAATATTAACACGTATCTCTTATTTACAACTTGGGAGAAAACTATGCTTCCCGAAGCAGTTGAGAATTTTCTCAACTACTGTGCAGAGAAGATAGCTAGGTTTAAACAAGTTAATAACACCGGATTTATAGAAATCCGATGCTGCCCTAGTCAAGGTCAGTACAAAGTGGAGTGCCGTTGTGGAGATGTTGAAAATTTCTTAATTCTGCCAGAAGACCTAGCTGTCTGGAAAACCACACCGCTGCCTAGACGGCGGGAAAATCTAGAAACTGTAGAACAGGTTCTACAAAAACTCGATAGCGCATTGTTTGAGACTTTTTGTCTACAGCAAGGTTATGCAACCATCGTGATATGGCATCGTGGACACGATAGTCGATACGGATTCCAGTTTTCGCCATCAGTAGTCCATGGAATTAAGCCTTGTTGATTTTACTGCCCCCGAATCAATAATTTGACGTTGCTGAATAACGAAGAAATTACTCTCATCCCCTACCCTTTTCCCTTTTGGGATAAGGGAACTAATTTCTGTCCCCAATCACAAAGCGGATAAGGTGAGGGTTAATCTTTCGGCAATACTCCAAAATCATTCCTGTATTCAGCAATGCCAAGAAGTAAACCACATTGTAAGGGCGAACACCCGTACGCCCCTACTCATTGAGTTGAAATTCGCTATAGGTCTCGATTTTTATATGAAAATAACCAGGACGGATCGTCAAGCTTCTACTTTACGCATCCGTTTTTTATTTAACCTTAGATATTAACCGACTTATCATCCATAAAAAGTTACAGCAAATATCCGTGTAGTTGCTATTGTTATTCTTAAACGCACAAAAGAGTGTTTGCTATTAATCAGTTATCAAAAAAGCGAATAATACTTTCAAAAGTACTACAATCAAGAAATGTTAGTATTGATGGGTCTGACCCCTCACTAATCTTGCCAAGAACAATCTCTATTTGGAGGGTTCAAAACTTAGTGACTAAAGACACATTCACTCTTAAAACATCCATCTTTTTTTTAGTTCAAAGTCTACAAATCTATCTTCCGATAGTTTAAATTCTTTTTTTTGGGTGAAATTCCGTTAAAACAAACTAGTTTTCATGAAAATCGGTCCTTCAAAAGACGCTTTAGCCGTGCATCAGGGAATTTGCTTTCTTCGTAAGATAAAAATTTTCCCTAAAGGTATACCCAGTTTTTGGTTAACTATGGTACTAGAAAAGTCTCAATTAATAACCGACTTTCTACTAGGGCAAGTAAGGTAACAAAACTATTAGCCGCAAAGTCCAATAAACTGACATCAGGGTATTGTTAAGACTTCATGAGGCTTACAAAACCTTATTGACGGGAAGCACTATACCATGGCAGAATAACTCCCATGGCACAATAACTTCTAAAACAGAATTTACTATGGAAAATATAGTTTGAATATTAATACTTATAAATAGAGATAATTTATATACCTAAAAATAAAAAATGATTAAAAATTAGTTGATATCTTTATATACACAAAAAAGATTATAATTTAGCTATTTTCTACTAGTATCAATATGGTTTTTTTAAATAAAAATTAACAAAATAAAGCTCAAATATTGTTTGATTAAGTACTGAATTCAATTATGATGATCCTGTAAGGTCAGTGCTTAAACCGGATAGATAAAAATTTGACAATAAAGAATAGTTGAGTATAACTAAAAAAGATTGATCCAGTTTTTTAAGTATCTGCCAAACTGGCAACACTGCGTGATTGGATTTGTTATTCATTAGTACTTACCGGGGTCATTTGATTTATGTCTACTTACTGAATGCTACAACGTACTCAATTTACAGTGTTATAAGAGACACACTATTTTTCACCCACAAATGGAACTATGCCTAAGCCCTTAAATAACCGTATTTTTGAGCAAAATGTTTGGAAGAATTTTATAAATAAGGAGTCAGGAGACAGAATTTAGGAGTCAGAATACACCACCCATAAAGAGATGGTCTTTTAAGAAAAGTTTTAGCTCTTATCTCGGAAACGAGTGGACAACATTTTAAGCAGCATTTATTCTGACTCCTGACTCCTGACTCCTGAATTCTGTTTTATAAATTTTGGACAGACAAAATAGGTATACACATTGATGGGGAAGCGTTACACTAATTTTTTAACAATCATCGTCGCAATATGATTGGTCAGTTACTAGCAGGACACTATCAAGTCCTTGAAGTCTTGGGTGAGGGGGGCTTTGGGCAAACATATATCGTCGAGGACATTCACCTCCCTGGAAACCCTAAGTGCGTCCTCAAACATCTCAAAACTACTAGTACCGACCCAGAGATTTTAGAAACTGCCAGCAAACTGTTTGAGAAAGAGGCCGAGACTCTACAACAGTTGGGTAATCATGATCAGATACCCCGTCTTTTGGCTTACTTTCAAGAAAATCAAGAATTTTACTTGGTACAAGAGTTTATTGATGGACATACCCTTAATAGGGAATTACAGCCCAAGCAAACTTGGACAGAAAGCCAGATTGTCGAAATGCTTTTTGAGGTACTGGGCATTTTAGAATTTGTCCATAGCCAAGGGGTGATCCATCGGGATATCAAACCAGAAAATATTATTAGACGTGCCTCTGATAACAAGTTGGTACTGATTGACTTTGGATCAATTAAGCAACTACGCAACCAAAACGTGATGGGGACGGGACGCCAAAACATCACTCTAGTAGTTGGGACTCGCGGTTATATGCCTTCAGAACAAACCAGAAGGTTACCACGTCCGAGTAGTGATATTTATGCTGTAGGAATGATGGGTATTCAGGCTTTGACAGGAGTGTACCCCCACGAACTTCAAGATGACCCAAACACAGGGGAAGTTTTGTGGCAACACCTAAAGCCTATTAGTCCAGAGTTAAGCGACATTTTAACAAAAATGACGCGCTACCATTTCAAAGACCGCTACCAAACAGTAAGTGAGGTATTACTGGATCTAAGGGAATTGGCAAAGTCAATTAATCCATCTTTATTGGAAACTCCTGTTAACACTACAACTCTGCACGCTCTAACTTTAGAGTGGCAAGAAGCAGGAGAGCTTAAAGCTCGTAAAATCCTAGAGAAGCAACAAAGTAAAAATCCAGGAAGAATACGTATCGGTCGTGACCCCTTATTATGCGATATCGTTGTCCCGGATCCAACGGTATCTGGGCTGCATGTAGAAATATTCTTTCACGCTGAAAAGCAACTGTTTTACTTAAGGAATTTGCGCCAAAAAAATCCCCCAATTGTCGATGGTCAACTACTTTTAGCTGGCGAAATGCCTCTTTGTGTTGGTAGTTGTTTGCGTTTAGGAAAACAAGATTTTCAAGTAACCACCATTACCTGCCAAGAGTATCCCAACGGTTACGTTCCAAGAGAATATGCACTTGTTCACATAGCACCCCAGCAACCTATATTACAGACAGCAAGAATACGGAAAGTTAAGAAACCCCTGGCAATTCCCCGTACAGTCTCGCCCGTGAGTCGTCCCAAAATTTTACAAATTCTACTTTCATACCGTAAAAAGTCACCAGTCGTCGGGGCGGGCGCGGCAGCTCTAATGAGTGCGATCGCTGGGTTAGTATTTTTCAACGCTAGCAACTTAGGTGGCACTAGTACACAGCAAAGTTTGATTGCACAACCACCACAACTGTGTCGTGTCGTTTCTCCGGCTGGTGGGAAGTTTTTAGCAAAACTGCGCCCCGAACCTCAAACCGAAGTTGGTGCATTAAAACAAATCAGTTTAGGAGAAAAAGTCTTATTTGTCCGAACCAAAGGTGATTTTGTAAAAGTTCAACTTTCTGATGGAACTCAAGGCTGGGTATTTGGTGATGAAATACAGCCTTGTGATAAATCTTAAGAGGGCATAGGGCATGGGGCAATGGGCATGGGGGGAAGAATTACATCGGTAAATATTTAGAGGGCAGGAACTTGGATAAACCTTTTTTTATTTTTTGTAGTGGGAGCATCTTGCTCGCTAAATATATATTACGTAAGCGAGACGCTCACACTACATATTCCTGATGCAGAAGATGTTTCTTGTTTTTCTCCCCTGCCTCCCATGCCCCATGCCCTAAAACCTTGACCCTGATTGCTCCAAAAACTCCTCTTCTTCAGGCGTGGAGACTCGACCTAAAATCTCATTACGATGGGGAAAGCGTCCAAAACGTTCAATCACTTCCATGTGATGAATTGCATATTCAATGCTACTAGCACTATCAGGATCATCACTAAGTTGTTGGAATAGCTGTACTGCTTTGCGCTGATCGTCTAGGTTTTCGCTGTGTTCAAAAGGTAGATATAGAAACCAACGTTGTACAGGTAGTAATTCCTGATCATAACCTTGTGCGATCGCATGTTGTGCTGCGGAGAGTGCTTCCCAGTCGGTAGCAAAGGCTTCAGGAGTACCGCGAAAGATATTTCGTGGGAATTGATCCAGCAGCAGAATCAATGCTAGACAAGTATTAGGAAAATCTATCCAGTCATCTAAGTATCCTTCTGCTGCCTTCTGGTAATGTTTTAAAAACAGAGTTCGCACTTGTTCGTCAAACTCTGGTTTTTTACTAAACCAAAAAGCTTTTGGTTTACCATAGCCTGCTTCTTGAGGCTGACCAAACCAAAAGTCTAAAATTTCTTTTGCCTGTAACATCGATTATCAGCCTTTACAAAGCTCTTGCCGCATTTTACGCATATTCTCAGGCAACTCAAAATTCATTGCTTGTTGAATGAAAATAGATGGTATGGGGATATTAGGAGTTGCCTGCACGGTATAAGTTAGTAAAGTGCCGCCGTTACAGTCTACTAACTCTAAATTCGCGTTAAAATCGTGAAAACTCCCTTTTTCAAATCGAAATTGAATTCGCTGTCCCAGTTCTTCTACTACATTTAAATAAATTTCGACTTGAGCTGTAAAAAATAAAAAGGCTTTTTGAGCAGCTTGGTACACACGCTTGACCTTGCCTTTTTGCAACACTTCGCTTTTAGTAATATCGGGAAAGTATTGCACCCAACGTGGATAATCGGTTAACTGCTGCCATACATGAGATCGCACCAATGGCACATACATACAAGCGGTAACACAACCACCCCAAGCAGTGTAAGCTTGGGTTTCAACTAAAATTTTACCTTGTATCAGCGACCTTTGTTTTTCCTGACTCCAAACCATTCCTGAACCTGTATGACCTGATTCTAAAGAAGACGTACGCATAACGATCTTAATCACTCCTCAACAGTTTTCTAGCTCATTCACGTCAGGCGTTTAAACTAGAAAATATATGTTGATCGAGTTTAACCTACTCTATCTGTTTCTAGATCAAGTAAGATGATCACTTTATCAGGTTTTTAAGGAAATCAAATGAATTCTTCTAAATTAAATCGCACATTAACTCAGTTTATCGGTGTATTCTTTGGTATTGCCATAGCTGTCTGGGTACTAAGAGGTTTTGGTATTCTGACGAACATACCAGGAGGAGTTATTTGGTTATTGTGCCTGGCTGCTATCGTTATGGCGATTATTAGTTATGTCCAGAAAACCTGGTGGCGTTTTTGAAATTTTCAAATCACCTAAGACTATCTAATCTCCTTAATACTGCGATGTCTTCCGTATCTAACTCTACTGGCGTACCACTACGAATAAGTTCAGAAAAGTCCTCATTAGGAACCATAAGAGTCAGCGTATATAAGCGAGCAGAACCTGTATTTTGGATCACATGAGTTCCAGTAGGAGGCACCAACAAGCTATCTCCAGCTTTAATGTGTATAGTCTTACCATCGCAGCTTGCTACTCCTTCTCCTTTGATCACAAAAAACATTTCTACTGCCCATTGATGGCGATTTGGTGGGGTTTTGCCACCAACATCAAAAATTTCTAAACAACAAGTTAAGGAAGTATTCGCGCTTGCTGTATCAAATATAATAGCTAGGCGATTTGTGTCATTAGGACTAATGCGATATGCTTGGTAATCTTTCGGAGATTTAGCAACAGCAATCACACAACTAGCGTCTTGCATAGATGTCTCCTAGTGTTTGTTAACTGTTATTCAAAGCTTTTAAAATATTTTGTGAATCTGTAACAAAACCAAAACACTGCTTAACGTTGTACAATGTTGCTAGCCAACAATACTCCGGGGAAGTTGTCGCAGTGCAGTCTTTGACTAACACACAGTCGTACCCTAAAAAGTTGGCATCGCAGAGGGTTGTCATTACACACTGGTCAGCATTAACCCCGGCAAAAAATAGTGTGGTTTTCCCCATATTCCGTAGAATACTATCTAACGGTGTATCCCAAAAACCACTCATACGGTATTTTTCAATCTTAATATCTCCAGGGATTGGTTCTAGTTCATCTACTACCGCTGCTGCCCAACTACCTGCCATGAGTACTTTAGCACCATTACTAGGTAGTGGATCGCCTAGGCCCACACCATCTCCTGTGGGGTTATAGACATGAAGCAAACCAGCACTAATATTGAGTAAATCAGGACGATTACCCCAGTTCACCCACACTACAGGAACATCAATTGATCGTAGTACAGGTAGTAAGGTTTTTAGAGGTTCAATAGGGGTGCGTGCAGGTTGAATATCAACTCCGATATGTGCTAACCAACCATCAGGATGGCAAAAGTCATTTTGCATATCAACGACGAGGATAGCCGCTTTTGCCAAGTCCAAACGAAGAGTTTTGGTTTCTGTAGCTAATGTGATCGGCTGTGGCGTCATAGGAGGACGAGTAATATCTGCGATCGCATGATTTACCGCCCATGCATTTGGTGGAACTCCTAAAATCCGAAGAGGTGAGCTCATAGAATTATCGAAGATAGGGAATAGTTAGTTGCTGGTTGGTGAAAATAACGACTAACCAATAATATGGTATCCTCTATCAGCCTTATTTGTTTGCGGGCGTTCGCGAAATAAACCTGTCATACTGAGACCTGTAATTAGTAACCCTATTAACCCCAACCCGTTTAATATAGGATAAATCTTTTCCAAATGTATAATTTCCATTGTGTGAATTTGGATAAGAATTCTACTTAACTCCCTTTGATGAAACCATTCATCTGTGATACTACGGCCTATCCCTGTTAGTACGGTGAGAAACAAGGGTATACATAGAGCGATCGCTATTTGGCGATGGTAGCGGCGAAAAGCACGGTTCACAAACAATCTCCACTTAAGTAACTTTCTTTTTTGAGCAATTCAATTCTCACGCTAACATCTCTTAAAACAAAACAGGGTCGTTATTATTTAATACATTTATTCACAGCTAAGCGGAATGTAATTTGATAATACCCTTATCAAAAACACGGTTATCTGTACCGATCGCGCTCGTCTCTATTCTATCTTTATACACTTCGTAGGACGCAAAACTCAGTTTTGAAGCAGAATACTCAGTCCATTCAGAGCGTCTGACAGGACGAGTAGCAGCACCACCACCAGTAATTAGATATGTTGTTCCATTGATGGAACGAGTACGCTCGTAATGGTGTTCATGACCATTTATGTAAAGCTGTACCTTGTATTTGGTAAAAAGGGGAGTAAAAGTTTTAATAAAGCTTGGATTACTACCGTATATACCTGATGCATAAACCGGATGATGACCAAATACAACCTTCCAAAGCGCATTAGAGCGGCTGAGTTCTTGTTCTAGCCAAACTAGCTGATTTTTCCAATCAGCATTACCGTTAGTATCTAAAGCAAAAAATTGTACTTGGCCCTGGCTAAAGGTATAATATCTTCCACTCATGTTAAATTGAGGATATTTAACTTGTGGATCGCCGTTCGCAGTCCTAATATCGTGATTTCCTAAACAAGCTTGGAATTTTACACCTTGTTTTAGCAATGGTGCATAAGGACGCTCAAAGACCTCACTAATTTTTTCTATTTCTCCATTTGTGTATATGTTATCGCCAGCTAAGATGACTAAATCATAGGGTTTTTGACTGTGATAATTAGTCATTGCTTTAGCTACAGCATACTGACCTTCTCCCCCAGTACCTGTGTCTGCTACTGAAACAAAACGTAGTAATAAGTCTTGTTGCGCTGGCACGGCTGTGGCTGTATCAGCTTTTTTGGCTGATTGTTGAGCCACACAACCTAAAAATCCTATACCAATAGCACTGAGACTACTAAAAAATAAAAATTGACGGCGTTTAAAGTTCATTTTTCGTCAAGTTAACACTTAGTTAAGCAAGTTTAACCAAAATCATCAGTTTATTTGGGTAGAAACCCCGTCTTTTTAGGACGGCTTTGCATTTTTTTTTGTTTACCATTACCGCCTTGGAGCTACTAAACTCGGTGTACTTTTGTGAGCCAGCGCTGCAAGAGGGTTTCCCTCTGTAGGCGACTGGCGAACCCTATAGGGTGTTGTACTTTCGGTAGGACAGTTACTACCTCAAGTTGTTCGCTCTGTACGCATAATGGTTTTGCTCAAATGAGCCTCCCATGGATGGGGTGATGTTAGCCTTGCCAAAGTTAAAGGGCGGTGAAGCAGTGTGTAGAACAGGGGGTTTCCCCCATGAACAACTGCTGAACCCCGGAGGGGTACTTTCCAAGCAGCACTGACTTAACCTGATAAATCTGTTTAACTACTTGGTTCTAGAGCTTGAAACTGGCTTCTCCCAAGGGGAGACGCTTGCGCGAACGTATCTCAAGGTAGGAACTTAAACACTTCCCAATAACGTAGTGCGCTCTTGCACTTAAGCGGGTCAGCTATCCCTAAAGATTAAAGCACGAAGCCCTTTACCTTTAGGTCAGGGTGCTGACTAAAGTGATAAATTAGGGCAGAGGAGGCAGCACCAGTCATATACTAATGTCCCTTATCCTTGATTCCCTGCTCTTGGTGAAAGTTCCATGTCAGAAGATCATCAAAATTTGCAACCACCTTCTTCCCCTAAACCAGAAGTGAATCAGCCGGAAACGAATGCTGGTCAAGTTACTCAACGTCCGCAAAAACAATACCAAAGAGTTGAGCCATTGTGGAAGACTAAAGCTACCCAATTTTTACAGCAGTTGTGGCCGTGGTGGAATACAGCTTTAGCGAAAATCCGCTCGTTTCTACCTGAAAGCCTATCAGCAAAGCTATCGAATACAGTTTTAACAGCGATTCTTGCTGGGATTTCAGTGGTGATAATTTGGATAACTTCAGGTATTTTCAGTCATAAATCCCCTCAGACAGTAAATATACCCCAGGAAATTTTTGTAACTGAGACTACTCCATTACAATTGGTACCAACAGAAGCACAACCAACTCAAGAAATAACACCACCAGAACAACTATCGATACAAGCACAGCCAATTGAGGAAATAACACCACCAGAACCACAACCAACTCCCGCCATATTGACGCCAGAACAGAGTTTAATTGTGGCGATTGAAAATCAAGTGGTAGAAGAGAGCGATCGCGTAGGTTCCGGACTTATAGAATCAATTCAAGCTAACTTCCGCAACAGTAGTCTTGTTATTAGAATTAGTGATAATTGGTACAAGCTCGAGCGTTCTCAACAGCAAGAACTAGCAGAAAAGATACAAGAGCGTTCCAAAGAATTGGATTTTACTCATATAGATATTATTGACTCTCAAGGTAAATTAGTAGCACGTAACCCTGTTGTTGGTACTGAGATGATACTTTTCCACTGAGATATTTTACGTGATATTAACCAAACCTTATAGTTTTAACAAATGAATATTGATAGTCTTTTATAGCACTGAATAGCCATATGCATGATCTCGTCTGACTTTTGAAGACTTGGGATGTAGTTAGTTTTGGCAAAGGGGCTCGATGTACTCGTGCTCCATTATCTCAGTCTCGATCAAAACTTTATTTAATTTTTTGAGTCGTGTTTATGATTCAACTCCTGAAAAGTCCTCTAAAAATAGTCGTCTGGTTTGCAGCTGGCTTAATCTGTGTTGCGATCGCAGTACCGCTTATTCACAAGGCTTTAAAAAAATCTACTGAAAGTCATCAGGTTTCCATACATACACTCCAACAAACAAACCTGGAACATCATATTGGTTAGTTGGAGTTAAGAGCCGGGAAATAAATTTCCCGGCTCAAAGCTGAAACCCATTAAAATGGGTTCTAAAGATTACCCAGTGAGCTAATAGCTCACTTGAGCTATTAGCCCGAACTTTAGTTCAGGGCGAATTTTCGGGCAAAACCTACCCAGTATTCCGATAGCTCGCTACTCTATGATTAAAGCGGGCAGGATGCCCGCACTACAAAATCAAATAAATTCACATATTTGGGATTGACTTATAAGTAAGGGGCAGGGGGAGCAAGGGAGTAAAAAAATACGTGAGCAGTACTGACTCCTTTCTGCTAACAATTGCCTTATATAATCCTTCTGTTTTGCCTCTGTGCTCGTCTACTCTCTATACTGAAATTTTTAATCATTATTTATTATGTTTAGTGTTAAGCAGCACTTGAGTCAATCTGAAATTGCCTTTAAACGGTTGTGTAACTGTTGTAAGTTGAATCCGTCAGAAGCAAGCGAGTCTGAGGAAAAAATTTGGCGATTATGGCTAGTGCTGGTGTTGCTTGTCAGTGTTGTACCAGCAGAAATTGGAATCGGACTGTGGAGCCATAGTTTATCTCTACAGGCGGATGCAGGGCATCTGTTTTCTGATGTGAGTACTTTAGGGCTAACACTGCTGGCAAGTTGGTTTGCTGGGCGTCCGGCAGCGGGTAGAGCGACTTTTGGACATGGGCGAGTTGAAATTCTGGCAGCGGTTGTTAATGGTTGTGGGCTGTTGGCGATCGCAGGGTTTATAGCTTGGGAGGCTCTTCAACGTTTCCAAACTCCCGAACCTATTTTAAGTTTACCGTTGTTAGTAGGATCAGTACTTGCGTTAATTGTCAACATATTGAATTTAACGCTATTGCACAAGCACAGTCATAACGATTTAAGTTTTCGGGCAGCTTTCTTACACATCCTTGCCGATACAATGGGTTCTGTGGGGGTTCTGGTTGAAGCGGTTGTCGTTTACTGGTTCAAATGGTGGTCAATTGACCCAATTATCAGCTTACTAATTGCTGGTTTCGCTTGTTTTAGCGCCATTCCCCTAATTTATAGAAGCTTAGAAGTCTTACTAGAGTATGCTCCTCGATCAATTAACCCTGAAGAAGTTGAAGCTGCTTTACAATTGTTTCCTGGAGTACGTCGGGTTGAAATGCTAAGAATTTGGGAGATCGGCTCTGGTGAAACCGCGCTGTGCGCTCACGTACTTATAGAACCCTTAGATGCTCAAAAACGTGAACAGTTACAGTGGGAGTTAAAAACCCATTTGGTTGAAGCATTTAACATCCAACAATCAACACTACAATTGTCTAGTCATACTACAACAAACTTGGTTCCCCTACATCCTCTACTCAAACCCAGTCTAGCTTCACAAATTTACAAGAGGGAGTAGGGAGTAGCATGGGGCATGGGGCATAGGGCATGGCGGATAGGTGAGGGGGAGTAGGGGAAGAAAAAAGTTAACCCAGCAGTACTGACTGGTTTCCAGCACTCATATTTACGAAAAAAGGTTAAGGTTTAAAGCCTCGCCCCTTGAGGGCGAAAGAATCTTTTCATTGTAGGGTAGGTTGAAACCGAGTCGAATTGTGGGCGACCTAGTTTTACCTGCTCCCTGCTAAGAGATCCCTTTTATCCCTATAATTTTTCAACTATGCCCAATGCCCAATGCCCCATGCCCTTCAAAAAAGTACAAAATTTTAAGATATGTGGTTTATTGGCATAAAATAGTCTTAAATTTTTATAAAGGTTAATAATTCATCACTGGTAGAAAAGGCGATGGCAGCAGACTATCCAGACATTGATATTGCGCCATTTATCGACCACACCCTACTGATTCCAACAGCTACCCCAGAGCAAGTTGAACAATGGTGTGAACAAGCAGATAGATTTCGCTTTGCAGCGGTTTGTGTAAACCCAACCTATGTTAAGCGAGTAGCAGAACTCCTGCACAATAGGAAACCGAAAGTTTGTACTGTGATTGGCTTTCCCACGGGTGCTACAACTTCTGCAACAAAACTTTACGAAGCTCAAGAAGCTGTGGAAAACGGTGCGACTGAGTTAGATGTAGTCATCAACTTAGGGTGGCTAAAAATTGGCAATACTGAGGCTGTACATCGTGAGATAGCTGAAATTTGTGAAGAAACTGGGCAGTCTGTAAAGGCAATTCTGGAAACTACCCTGTTGACGGATGCGGAGAAAAGACTGGCTGCGGAAATATGTATGGATGCAGGGGCAGCATTTGTGAAAACTAGTACGGGCTGGAATGGTGGTGCAACAGTCGCGGACATACGACTTTTGAAAGAGGTTGTACGAGATAGAATAGGAATTAAAGCCTCAGGGGGTATTCGGAACGTACACCAAGCTTTAGACTTAATATTAGCGGGCGCAACTAGACTAGGCACGTCTAGAGGCGTAAATTTACTTGAGGAGCGCGATACTCTGGAAAAGAGCGATTAGCTTATAATCTCAACATTTATTCTGGAGTATTGGCTTATGTAGGGGCAGGTTTAAGAAAATATTGTGTCCTTGGTAAAAAAGTAACGGGTAAAACCCGCCCTTACTTATAATTAATAATAAATAGCTAATGACTAAAACGTATAAAGCAACAGGAATTAATTTGAAAACTCAGGGGTTTGGCGAATCAGATAGACTAGTTACAATCTTGACACAGGAGTTTGGTTTGATTCGCGTAATTGCGCCGGGTTCACGCAAGCACAACTCTAGCCTTGGGGGTAGGAGTGGTATGTTTGTGGTAAATGAGTTGCTGATTGCTAAAGGGCGATCGCTCGATAAAATCACTCAAGCGCAAACAGTAAAATCTTATCCTGGTCTTGCTAAAAACCTAGGAAAGTTAGCAGCAAGCCAGTATTTAGCTGAAATTGTTCTATGTCAAGCCTTGAGCGAACAACCCCAAGAAGACTTGTATAAGTTACTTAACGAACATCTCAATCGCTTGGAAGCATTGCCCAATAAGGATAACGAAAGTGTCTTGGCACATTTAACTCAGGGTGTTTTTCATCTTTTATCAATAGCCGGACTAACTCCCCAAGTACAAGTTTGTTGCTTAACTGGACGTACCTTAACACCAGATTTTACAGATCCTCACTGGCAAGTTGGATTTAGCATAACTGCGGGTGGAATAGTTTGTTTACAAGCTTTGGAAGAGTTAAAGAAAGAAAGGGAAAAAAATAAAGTAAGTGAGAGTTCCCCTTCCTCCTCTACCTATAGAACGATTGTCCATCAACAAGAAATACCAGTACTTTCCAGCCGATTGAATGCTACAGAATTGGCAATACTCCAACAACTGTCACAATCAGAGATAGAGCAAGATACAGCTAAAGATTCTCACTGGTTATCTGTAGAGCAAATTTTACGCTTTTACGCTCAATATCATTTTGGTCGTCCTATTCGCTCAGCTGCTTTAATCGATTCTTTTTTTGCTGCTAACCATGATGCAACCTTATGATTGGGATTCTAAAATCCTACCATTGTCACCAAGCCACGCTAAAAAACCCTCTAACGAAGTATCTCTTAAAGAGAGTGTTCGCTCAAATGGAGTTCCCAAATCCACACCCAGTTATCTCTACTCCCAACAAATGTCAGCCAAAGAGGTTTCTGACAATTGTGATTGGAACGGAAAACATGAAATCAAATTCGATAACAAATCTACCTTAAGTAGTACTCCAGAGAAAACAGAGCATCCTATTGAGACTGAGGAAGCCCCTGCCAAAAGCAATTTTGAAGAAACATCTAGTACAGAGGTTGGAAGTTCCAATGGAGGAGGTGCTGCATCCACTGACTTACAACTAGGTTTTGTACCAGTTTTGAAAAACCCTAATTTTTTAGCTCTTTGGAGTGGTCAAGTTTTCTGCCAGCTAGCAGATAAAGTATACTTGGTGCTAATGATTGCTTTGATTCACACTCAGTTTCAATCGAGTGGTCAGAGCATAAGTGGTTGGGTATCAGTCTTGATGATTGCTTTTACAATTCCCGCCGTTCTATTTGGTTCACTGGCGGGTGCTTTTGTGGATCGGTGGTCTAAAAAGGTAGTATTAGTGGCTACCAATGTTTGCCGTGGTATCTTGATTTTATGCATCCCTATGCTAGTATGGCTGACTCAAGGTTGGCAACCTATAGGAGTTTTGCCAGTAGGTTTTGCCATCATTCTCGTAGTGACTTTTTTGGTTTCTACGCTGACGCAGTTTTTTGCACCCGCAGAACAAGCGGCGATTCCATTAATCGTGAAAGAGCAACATTTGCTTTCAGCTAACTCCCTTTATACAACGACAATGATGGCGTCTGTGATTATCGGATTTGCCGTAGGAGAACCATTGTTAGGAGTTGCTGATAAAATTTGGACACAATTTGGTGGCAGTGGTGAACTAGGTAAAGAACTGTTGGTGGGCGGTAGTTACGTGAGCGCTGGCATTATTCTGATGCTTCTTGCAACTAACGAGAAACCTCGCAAAAGCGAAAAAGAATCTCCCCACATTTTTGCTGATCTTCGTGATGGGTTGCGCTATTTCAAACACAATTATCGCCTCCGCAGCGCTTTAATCCAACTGATCACCTTGTTCTCGGTTTTTGCAGCACTAACTATTTTAGCAGTGCGTATGGCAGAAGTCATTCCCTATATGAAAGCTTCACAATTTGGCTTTCTGCTTGCAGCTGGCGGGGTGGGTATCGCTCTTGGAGCAACTCTTCTCGGTCAATTTGGGCAAGGTTTCTCTTACACCCAGTTAAGCTTGTTTGGATGTGTAGGGATGGTAGCGTCACTTATAGGTTTGTCGATATTCACTAAGCAGTTATGGCTTGTTTTACTGTTAGTGATGGTATTAGGTATATTTGGGGCGTTGGTAGGTATCCCCATGCAAACAGCTATTCAGACAGAAACTCCACCAGAAATGCGAGGAAAAGTCTTTGGTCTGCAAAATAATTTGATTAATATTGCCCTGTCTTTGCCTTTGGCATTAACCGGGATTATAGAAACTTTTGTGGGGTTACAGAATGTATTTCTGTGTTTGGCAGCGATTGTCTTTTCTGGAGGTTTATTAACCTGGTATAACTCTTCCAAATAAGAAGAATTTTAAAGGATATATCATTGCAATGTTTTCATGGTAAACTTTAGTTCTCACATACCTACTGAGGGATAAATTTTTCTCAAGTCAAAGGCGATTTATATCTTTGACATAAGTTGTTATTTTAAGTCTAAAAAATTAACAACTTAGGAGAAACCCTCTAGATGCAATGCTTAATAAATGCATCTGACTTTGGTTATAGCGTCATTTTATGGCCCTACCAAAAACTAGCAAGCATAAAAGAGCAAAAAATAAAAAACAAAGGGCAAAAAGCTGATAAAATAAACCCGCCTTTCTGAGTAGTTCATAAAGAATGCGTATAGCCTGGATTGGAAAAAAGTCACCCTTTTGTGGTAACGTCACCTACAGCAGAGAAATTACAAATGCCTTACTAGACCGAGGACATCAAGTTAGTTTCCTACACTTTGCCCAAGAAGAATCGGGACCAGATAATTGGCCAAATTGCCAAGAGGTTCCACTACCCTTCATTTATAAGTCCCAAGTTTATACAATTCCGACTTTTAAAGCAACTAAGGTTCTAACCCAGTCCTTACGTCGCATTAAGCCAGATATAGTTCATGCTTCGCTGACCTTATCTCCCCTTGACTTTGTTTTACCAGAAATATGTGAACAACTAAATCTACCTCTAATTGCCACTTTCCACACCCCATTTGCGGGGAAAGGAGCAAAACTTTTATCGGGAACACAACTTTTGGCTTATCAGCTTTATGCGCCTTTTTTGGTGAACTACGATTGTGTGATTGTATTTTCCCAAATTCAAAGGGAACTGATGGTGCGTTTAGGTGTACGAGAAGAAAATGTTACTGTTATTCCTAATGGGGTAGATACTGTCAAGTATTCCCCTGGAGCATCTAACGTTAAAGCTGAATTTAAAGCTGATCGCTTGTTTATTTACCAAGGGCGTATAGCCCCAGAAAAAAACGTAGAAGTTCTTCTTCGCGCTTGGAAACAGGCTCAATTGGATCCTGGTAGTAAATTGCTGATTGTTGGTGATGGCCCATTAAAATCTTCTTTAGAATCATTTTATGGTTCTGAGTACAACATTATTTGGCTGGGATTTATTGCTAATGAAGACCGACGTATCGAAATGCTACGAGGCTCAGATGTATTTGTTTTACCATCATTGGTAGAGGGTTTATCCTTATCTCTATTAGAAGCAATGGCTTGTGGAATTGCTTGTTTAGCAACGGATGTAGGTGCTGATGGAGAAGTTTTAAGTAAGGGGGCTGGTGTCGTTCTTAGTACTAAAACTATACGAGCTCAATTACGGACTCTATTACCACTGTTTCAAGATCATCCAGAGTTAACAACCTTATTAGGACACAAAGCAAGAAAGAGGGTACTAGAGCGTTATACGCTCAGTGATAATATTACCCATTTAGAAGAACTTTATATTAAAGTACTTTCAAAGCCAAGAATAGGACTTACACGCGGTGCGCAGTAACCTCCGTAAAGAAAGTATCTTTCAGATTTTTCTATAAAAGCTATTTTTCTTCTTTGGAGAGTACACCTATGCGATTGATCGGCCAAAAACGAACACTTGCACGACCAATGATGCGATCGCGGGAAACAAAACCCCAGTAGTGGCCGTCACAGCTATTGTTGCGGTTATCACCGAGAACTAAATAAGAATTACGCGGCACAACCTCTGGTCCCCATAAATATTGAGGCTTAGCGGCAATATATTTCTCCTGTAAAGGTTGTGCATTAACATATACGTGCCCTTCCTTTACCTCTATTTTCTCCCCAGGCAGTCCAATCACTCGCTTGATCCAAGGATCCGAGGATTTGCGCGATAAGCCACATGTGGCGATCGTATTATCAGGTGGCCAAAAGACGACAATATCACCTCTGTGTGGATTTTTGAAGTGATAACTCACTTTATCTACCATCAATCGGTCATTAATTTGTAGCGTTGGTTCCATTGAACCGGATGGAATGAAATAAGCTCCTGCGGCAAAAGTCCGAATTCCAAATGCTAGCAATAAGCTTAACCCAAGAGTCTTAAGACCTTCAACCCAGAGACTTTCGCTATTTGCCTGCTGGCGATTCCGATTCCGCTTTGGAGACATGAGTACTCGATTAGATCTAGTTCTAGAGGCTTGAGACTTTATTTTATGTGCTTTGTTCCAAGTACATTAACACCGAACCATAGACCTTGATCACTGATAACTGTTTACTGCTCACTGCTCACTGTTCAACCCATCCCAAGCTAGTTGGTTGTTCATAAACTCGCTTAAGGGTATTGACATCTCTAGAGGAAATGGGCGGCGGGTTGCGAACCTGAGAAAAATATAAAGCATCACTTTGCAGCGGGCTGTGTCCCCAAATGCCCAAAGCATGACCCAGTTCGTGACGAGCTGCTGCTGTGAGATAATTGTCTACTTGGCTGGGGCTGAGTAAGATTTTGAAGCGGTGAGATAAAAGATTATTTTGATTAACGTACAACTCGTAAGTCGTTTGTGCCGAACGAGCACGAATTATTTTGTTGTTGGGGGAAGTGCGTAATGGTGGTGCTTTTCTCACAATTGTAATATCAGCACCCTCTGGATTTTTTGTAATCTCCAATGGCAAATAAGCATTCCAATCTTTTACCGCCTGTACAACAGCATTAACCCATGCTTCAGCCTGTTGATTATTAATTGACGAAGGTGGTTCTACATAAACCTGAACAGGGAACTTTGACCAGACTAGATAACCAACTTGGCTTGGTTTCACTTGAGAAAAGTAGTCACCACTGTTGGTATTATCTTGCCATTGTATGAGTGTAGGTGGTAGAGGGTGAGGTTTAAAAGAAGCAGGGGGAGATAAGCTAATCATTTCTTTACTATACTCAGTTGTTTTTGTCAAGTTATCGATAAAAGCCCCAAGTACGATACCAGACTGGATGTTTGTCACAATAACTAACAGTCCAGTAATAATAGCTAATTCCAAAGCTGCAATTAACCGACGCAACACCCCCACTACTCCTAATCTCTACTTAGGAAGCCAATTGGCGCTTAAAACCACTGTTAAGCCAAGAAAAATCACTGTCAGAGCCCAAGTCACACGGTTTAATGTATTTTCAGCACTTTTAGTACTGCTGAATAACTGTGCTTGTCCGCCAATGGCTCCAATACCATCACCTTTAGGGCTATGTAGTAAAACTAAGACTATTAAACCAATAGCTGAAAAAGCCCAGATGGCTCGTACGACGTTAGTAATTGTCATATGAATAACTTCTAAGTTGAAACTCCGCGCTGCTCGTGAGAGGCAGATTTTTGCACAGTGACTTATTATATCAAATAGCTAGCGATTATTGTCACTAGCGAACTTCTCCAGGATACTTCAAGGTGATTCATTAAAAATCCACTTTAACCATTGTCTAAAAGACGAGAGAGCATTTAAAGAATTTACTTTAGGCGCACGAACAGCAGCTAAAGTATCCACCGATTTTAAGGAAGAATACTGCAAACCGAGAAAACTGTCAACTGGTGCAAAGGAATTACCATGAGTAATAGCTCCCGCCCCATACATTTGACCTTTGCCATTACGCATCTCCACCAACTCAAAGTTATCGGCTACAACCAGCCGACCTAAGTGATTTAGTGGTAAATTATAGTGCTTTACCAAGTCATCGAGCAAAGGGCTTATCTCTACTTTTGCATTTAGTCCAGTTGCATCAATAATAAAGTCAGCGTCTAGTGTTAATTGCCCAAAGTCTTTTTCCTGAATATGGGTGATGGTACGATTTTGGGAATCGCGTTCTACTTTTTCCACTTCACCAAACTCGATTTTATACCAACCTTCTTTCAAACCTTGCTCTATAATCCGTTGCCAGTCATAACGATCCGCAGTCGTTATACCACCCCAAGTGGATAGTAGCCTCTTACGTTCATCAAGAGGTGCTTTTTCTAACATTTCTCTAAATTCTCCACCCCAACAGGATTTAGGCCAGTTAAATGGTTGAAGTTCGTAATGATTTTTAACTGAGCGTTGTGTTGTATCAAATTTACTACCGTGAAGTTTGCGCGATCGCATCAAATGCAAAATGACGATATTTTTATTTCGTTGCCGTGCTTCATAGAGTCGCTGTACAATGCGAGAAGCGACAATCCCGCGTCCTCGAATTAGGACTTTACCACCCTGTCGCTCCAACTGCTCATAGACATGATCATGAGCTTCGTAAGCATTAACCACAGACTTAAAATCTTGATATTTTTCTCGATAAGCTTGTAGATCCGGCAAAAACTCAATTGCTGGATAGCCTGTTGCCAAGTGTAAATAACTAGCAACTAAAAAAGCATAATTTCCTTGTCCACGGGAATACGCTACACAATATCTGTGATCGTCAGTTTTGCGTATTGCGCGCACTCTCCCATAACGATAAATTTGATCCCAACCAATGCGCTTTGCCTCCCGATCCATAGAGTCATAGACATTGCCTGCACGAGGAGTATAAGTTTCCGCGAATGTAGGTTCAGCAAAGACTTGCCACAAATATGCCAACGCTGTGTTAAGTTTTCCCTTTGTAACATCCTGCCAAGCTTCTCGCCAAGCATAACTAGGGAAGCCCCAAATATTATCAGGGCAAGAATCTGAGTTAGATCTTAATCTTTCAAATAGGGGAATTTGCGAATTCAAGCACAGGCACTTGTATCGTGCATAAGGCTCTTTGTCTAATCCTAACGCCACAATTTTGTTAGCAGGAACACCGCTGATTCTCAATACATCCACCCAAATAAAACTACCAACTCCCGCCCCAATGGTGGCGTAATCACATTCATCAACACTGAAACCTGTAGCATGTAGTGCTTGTACTGGAACTTTATCCTCCTGAAACACCGGTGGCGGGAAATTGCTTCCCAGTGGTGTTGCTGGTTGTGGTGGAGGTAATGAAGGATCCGGCGAATTGGTTTGAGGATTAAACTGAATAGTAGAATTGGGCTTTCGAGAAGCTACAGTGGATCTAGCGGTAAGTGTGATAGTAATTACATAGGAGCCAATTTGTAAAGTATCACCGCTAGCTAGAGGAGAACGTTTCTGGAGTTTACCGTTAACAAAGATACCATTAGCACTATTTTGGTCAATAACTACCAATTGGTTTTGTTCCCAGATGACGAGAGCATGATAACGAGAAACTTCATTACTGTTAAGTATCATACGAGCAACACGTTGTCCCCCAATTTCTATTGGCATTTGAGCAAACTCTCTCCCAAAGGCAATTGGCGCATTCAGCCGTGGTTCTCTTAGTTCTCCCGTGGTAGGATCTTCCCAAGTTAATTGAATCATTTCAGGGGATGGAGGTTAGGGGCTACTTGTTTGTTGCATTAGGCGGTGTTAAAACGCTCATTGCTGCGGCTAAAGAGGTTCCACACCAAGGACAACCAACTTGCAGATAATCAGGAGAGGAAACTTTATGACATTTGGGACACTCTAAACCATAAACACCTTGTTGTTGTACAATTGGGTTTTGTTTACGATTGGGTAATGGTGGCGGTATCAAAACTGTGGGTGGAACGCTGCTGGTAGAGGGGATAGAAATAGCTGTAACTCTGAGTTCTTGTTGTCCCAAACAAATAGTACTACCTTCTTTTAAAGGCAATTCACCTTGATTGAGTTGTCTTCCATCTACCAAGGGAGGATTTTGCGATCGCAAGTTCCTGATAAAAAATTGCTGCTCAGCCGAATCAAAATAAATTTCAACGTGCAGACCTGATACAGTAGGATTATTTAGAACGATGTCGCATCGAAGAGGATCACGACCGATGCGAATTGTGCCATAATGTTTGCTTGACTGTTGTTCATAAATTTGCTGAGTTTTTTCTGTGCCTGCATCGTGCCACTGTAAAGTTAGTGCGTTCATCGTTCTAACTGGGTAACTTTGAGATCTTCCCTGTCTGATTCCTAACACGACCGAGCCTAACGAAGCAAGTATTTAAGTTTTTTTGTAAAAATAGCAGCAAAATCCTTCTAGCGATGGATGCCTCAAAGCGATCTCGTTGTAAACGTGAACCTTTATGTAGATTCTGTTAAACCCAATATTGAAGGAATAATATAGATGTCTGTGAATGGATATTACACATTAGGACGTTCTAGGTTACGAGTTAGTCGTCTGGCGCTGGGTGCGATGACTTTCGATAATGAATGGGGTTGGGGAGCGGTTGAGTACATAGCGCGATCGCCTAGAGTCAGTTAGTCAACTTCACGGTTCGCTTACGTCGAATTCACGTTATCAAGTAAAATACTAACCTGGCTTATTTCAATGCAATTGGATTAATGAATCAACTTAAACAATCAAAATATCCTGAAAAAGACCTCTACCGTGTTTATGCAACTTTACTAAAATCAAACTATATTCTAAAACTAGAATTCCACGCAAAAATCTTTGAGCAAGAAAAACACTTAGTAACCGTTCAGCGCTGAGCCAATAACTTTCTGTATTATCAATGATGCTGGCAATTTTCGCAGCCCTAGTCGTAGTTACGTTCATCTGGTTGATGGCAGGGTTTAGCTATTACTTAGGGAAAAGCCACATTTTTGTAGATAGAAAGTATGGTTACTTACAATTACTAGCAAAATAGTAACAATTTATATCCATAACACGTAGTATTCCCACTTGAAGGAGCAAAGTAACGCTTTTTTAGTTAGCAATTTTGAACTGCTTTTTTCCCCTGTGCGATCGCCAACACAAATAAGCACAATCAAGCAACTTTTTTTAAGCTTTATTTTGAAGACGCCAATTTATCAGCAATACGTGTCGTTTCTGGCAAGCGATATTTTGGGGTGCATCTTAACACGTAGTCAATCGCAGTAGCTAGACTAATTCTATGACCAGGGGAGACATATAAAGGCTTAACACCTACGCGAGTTCGTAAAACTGCTCCAATTGTCTCACTTTTATGTATTAGTGGTTGCCAAGCACCTCGTTCCTCTGGCAGGTTTTCATGTTTACCAATAAGCAACGATTTTGCCACGCCAATTGTTGGTATATCTACAAGCACTCCTAAATGGCAAGCAATACCGAATCTCCGAGGATGTGCAATTCCTTGCCCATCGCATAAAATTAGGTCTGGGGTCAAAGTAATCTTTTCTAAAACATCTAATATAGCTGGTATTTCGCGGAACGAAAGGAAGCCAGGAATATAAGGGAATGTTGTGGGGCGACGTGCTATACCTGTTTCTTGTACCTGTAAATCTGGAAAACTTAACACTGCTACTGCTGCACGGCTAATAGTTCCATCCTCTTCAAAACCCATGTCTACGCCTGCGACGTACTGTATCGGTTCTTTGAGTTGATCTTCTGTAATAACTTCACCTTGCAGTTTTTCTTGGATAGTGATAGCTTCCTCAACAGTAAGAGCCCAACTATGGCGTTGATTAATCTTCATAACAATGAAAACGTTCAATCAGATTCTGAATCTTCAAAAAGGCTTTGGATATCTCTGGATCCATGCAGAACACGAATGACTTCAATCCCTTGACTTATAGGACGGTAAAAAATTAGATAATTACCTACTGGAAAACTCCGCATATCTGGTGCTAGAGAATCACGTTTTCTTCCAATACCTGGGTTTAATCCCAGTACTTTGAGCTGACTTTCAATTTTTTGTAGAAACTGATCTGCTTTTTCAAAGCTGTCATTAGCAATAAAATTCCAAATATCCAATAAATCTGCTTGCGCTAACGGTTTTTTGAGAACTATTGCCATTATGCGGATTTCTTCTCCTGCCGTTGTTGTTTTGCCAGTTCTATAATTTCATCCATATTTAGAGGTGTAGATTCTCCACTCTCAATCCCAAGCTGAATTTCCCGACGCAACTCCGCTAGGCGGATTGCTTTAAGAGCATCTTGTTCCTTGAGAAGCCTCAAACCTTCTCGGATCACTTCACTTGCAGAAGTATACAACCCACTTTCAACTTTAGATTGCACCCATTTTTCCAATTCTGGGGTTAAAGAAACGTTCATGTACTACCTCTTGATAAGTTAATACCAAATAATATTATTAAAGATAACAAAAAATAGCCAAATTTGTTATTGCTCCTATTTGTAACGATTGTATACAGGGTATGGTGTGGCGTAAATGAAAGCCCTGCAAGTAATTGCAGGGCAGGTAGATAAACTAAAAAATTAAGCGCTAAAGTACTTAGCTACTGGGTGATAAGCAACAATCGCTGTTGTAGATTGTTCAGGATAAAGCTGTTCACTTTCATCCATGTACAAGTTAATGCGATCGCTCCCCAACAACTCCAGCTGCTTGTACTGATCCTGAATATTCGGACAAGCCGGATACCCAAAACTATACCGAGAGCCACTGTAGCGCTGTGCGAGAATATCCCGAATATTATCCGGTTCCTGATCTACAAAACCCAATTCCCGGCGAATGCGAGCATGTGTCCATTCCGCCAAAGCTTCTGCCACCTGCACAGCTAAGCCGTGAAAATACAGATAATCCTTGTATTGATTATCAGCAAACAACTTCTGTGCAAACTCCGTAGCAACTGCACCCACCGTCACTGCTTGCATTGGGAACACATCAATAATCCCTGATTCTTTTGGCGCAAAGAAATCTGCAATACACAGCCGTCTTAACGATTTTTGCCTCGGAAAGTCAAACCTAGCAATCTCCTGTAAATCTTGACGATTAGGTTCATAAACAAAGAGTGAATTCCCTTCAGATTGGGAAGGAAAATACCCATAAATCACTTGAGGGTGGAGTAAATTCTCCTCAATAATTCGCTGCTTCCACTCTGTCAAAATTGGGTACACCTTCTCATCCAAGAAACCTTGATATTCTTCCTTAGATTGTTCCTGTGGTTTGCGGAACTGCCATTGTCCTGCAACCAAAGCCTGTAAATCTAAATACCAGAATACCTCTTCTAAAGAAATATCACTAGGCTGTAATAACTGTGTTCCCCAAAAAGGTGGAGTTGGGCGTTCAATATCCACCGCCACAGCTTCTGAACGTCGAGTATCTACAGTAAGCGATTCAACAGCAGATTTCTTTGTGGTTGTAACCGATGGTTCCTCAGTTATTTCCTCTGTTGTAAACTCATCTGTTCCCAAAAATCCTTGCAGATCATTCCACTCACCAGCCGCCTTTGCTGGCATTAATTTATCCATAAAATGCAAGTCAGAAAACGCGTCTTTGCCGTAAATTACTCTACCTTTGTAGGTTTTTTGGCAATCTTGATAAACAAATTTCGGAGTTAACGCCGCACCACCTAAAATCACAGGAACAGTAATACCCTTCTCGTTGAAAGTCTCCAAGTTTTCTTTCATAAAGGCGGTAGACTTCACCAGCAAACCACTCATAGCAATACAATCGGCGTTGTACTTTTTATAAGCCTCGATTATGCTTTCGACTGGTTGCTTAATTCCTAAGTTAAAGACTTTGTAACCGTTGTTGGATAAAATAATATCCACCAAATTTTTACCAATGTCATGAACATCGCCTTTAACTGTAGCAATAATCACTTTCCCTTTAGCATTATTACCAGATTCGGATTTTTCCATGAACGGCTCTAGATAAGCAACAGCGGCTTTCATGGTTTCTGCTGATTGTAAAACAAAGGGTAACTGCATTTGCCCAGAACCAAACAGTTCACCCACGACTTTCATCCCATCCAGCAGAAAAGTATTGATAATGTGCAAAGGCGGATATGTTTCTAGGGCTTTTGCTAATTGTTCTTCTAAACCAATACGTTCGCCATCGATAATATGACGCTTCAAGCGTTCTTCAACGGGTAGGCTTTCGTCAGCACTTTTATCGCGTTTTGTTGTCACCCCTTCAAACAGTGTTGTCAATTCTGTGAGAGGATCGTAAATACAAACATCTCCTTCAAATTTGCGCTCGTCATAAATCAACTGACGACAAACCTCTTGATGCCGTTCTTCGATCCGTGACAATGGCAAAATTTTGCTGGCGCTCACAATTGCTGCGTCCATTCCCGCTGCCATTGCTTCGTGTAAAAACATTGAGTTTAACACGATACGTGCTGCGGGGTTTAAACCGAAGGAAATGTTAGAGACACCGAGTATAACGTGGCAGCCCGGTAATTCTTGCCGAATGCGACGAATTGCTTCAATTGTAGCTTTACCATTTTGCCTATCTTCTTCAATACCAGTAGAAATTGGTAAAGCTAAAGTATCGAAAAATATGTCATGAGATGGAATACCATATTCAAGGGCTTGACGATAGGCACGTTGGGCGATCGCAAACTTTTTATCAGCAGTCCGCGCCATCCCCTCTTCATCAATTGTCCCAACAACAACTCCAGCACCGTACTTTTTCGCTAACTCTAGCACTTTCAAGAAGCGGGGCTCTCCATCTTCGTAGTTAGTGGAATTAAGTAAGCACTTACCACCAGCAATCTTTAAACCCGCCTCCATCTTTTCCCATTCAGTAGAGTCAAGCATCAGAGGTAGAGTGACGTTATTCACAAGACGCGAAACCAACTCATGCATATCTCGCACACCGTCGCGCCCTACATAATCAACGTTCACGTCTAAAATGTGTGCGCCTTCCTTGACTTGCGCTTTCGCCATTGATACTAGTCCATCCCAGTCTTCTGTGTTTAGCAATTCGCGACACTTTTTGGATCCACTAGCATTGAGACGTTCACCTACAATTAAAAACGAGTTGTCTTGGTCGTATGGTTGAATACTATAAATTGATGCTGCTGCTGGTTCCAGTTCAGGATTTCTAATTTTTGGCTTCAGATCTTTGGCAATTTCTGCTAATTGTTGAATGTGATCTGGACGTGTCCCACAGCAACCCCCAATCACTTGGACACCCAAATCTTCAACAAAGTGCATTAATGCCATGCGTAACTCCATTGGTGTTAAGCGATAATGAGCTTGACCACCAACGTTTTCTGGTAAGCCCGCGTTGGGAATACAAGAAACCACAAAAGGAGAATGTTCAGCAAGATACTTGATATGTGGTTTCATCAAGTCTGGCCCTGTGGCACAATTTAAACCGAGAATGTCAATAGAGTAGGGTTCTAAAATTGTGAGTACAGCGCTAATTTCTGTTCCTACCAGCATTGTTCCCATAGTTTCCATTGTTACAGAAACCATGACTGGACGTCGTTCGCCTTTTTTGGTAAAGACTTGTGAAATCCCATTCAGTGCTGCTTTAATTTGTAAGACATCTTGACAAGTCTCGACAATAAATAAGTCCACACCACCATCAAACAAGGCTTCGGCTTGTTCAGCAAAAGCAGTGGTCATAGTGTCAAAGTCAATATGTCCTAGGGTAGGTAATTTAGTAGTTGGACCAATTGAACCACCTACAAACCTAGGTTTCTCTGGAGTTGAGAATTCTGCCGCCACCCGTTTTGCTAGTTCTGCTGCTGTTTTGTTGAGATAGTATGTTTTATCTGCTAAATCATACTCTGCGAGAACAATCGACGTACTGCCAAAGGTATCAGTTTCAATTACGTCTGCACCGGCTGCAAGGAAGTCTCTGTGAACCTTCGCCACAGCTTCTGGACAGCTGTGGACAAGGTACTCATTACAACCTTCATATTGTGAGCCTCCAAAGTCTTCGGAGGTGAGATTTTGCGTTTGCAGGTTAGTTCCCATCCCACCATCAAAGACTATAACTGGGTGGTCAGGACTGTGCAAGCGTTCCAAAAAGGTATGAGTCATATTTTCCAATAAAAATTTGGGTTATTTAGCGACTTAATTTATTATTTTCCAAAATTCTTAAGTTTGTGAAAAATTGCTTGTGTAAAGGAATTTTTAAAGATTTTATGAACTGGTTATGAAGAAAGATCGGAAAACTCCTGACGAGGAAATCGCTAGATCTAGATTGCAATCTGGGTTCAGACAAAGTCAGGCTAGTCAGTTGCTGGACATCCAATAGACGAGCTATCCTTATCAATAGAAGGCCTGGCTTTGCACAAATTGTAAGGAGGAGACCGTGAAAAGTTCCTGAAATCCATAACAGATGAGATGGGGTTGAACTGCTTGTGACAGTAGTCAGACTGTTGCCATATCCCCTAAGGCGGTAGAATCTATATTTATATAGATTAATTCTTTATGATGGAATAAAACCATTTGTGGAAGTCAAACATCAGCGAGTGTATCTAAAATTAGATCCTATAACCATCTTCTATTTGTGGACCTTATCCAACTTTACATGTTTTTCTATCACAGAATATTTTTTTATGACCATTCGTGATTTACAAGACACAAGGATTGGGTAAGGTCATGGAGTAAACCAGATGATTAACCATAAAATCCAGGCTCTCATGCCAATACTAACTATCCCAAGTACAAAGGTGTTTCAACCAGTCCCAAACACTCAGGTTGAAAAAGATCTTGTCGTCCAGGACGACAAAGCGTTTCAAAATTTCACTAGCAGCACTAGCTACGATTTTGCTTCAATCCTTTTGGTAGTTGGAGTTGTTTTAGGAATTGGCTATACAGTAGGTATAGTTTTTTCTAAAACTCTCGATCTGCTCAAAGGTTTCAGGAGGGACGATTCTATTCATACACAAGTAGAATCTCGACCTACACCCGTTAGACAGTTCAATGCATCCACATCCTCCGCACAAAAGGGCGATTCTGCCGCTTACATTGAAAAAGCATACACCACTTTTCGCCAAGGGGATGTCCAAAAGGCGATCGCGGAGTTAAATAAGGCTATTTGTGTTTATCCCAGCGATGCTAACCTTTACACTGAGCGTGCCAATTTCCGTCGCAAAAACCTTGGAGATAGACAAGGTGCACTTGAGGACTACACTCAAGCTATTAGTCTTAACCCTAACAATGCCTTATATTACCTCTGGCGGAGCCAAGTTTATCATGAAACTGGCGATCAGTTAAAAGCCATGGCTGATTATAATACAGCTATTAGCCTTGCTCCCCAGACGACGATGTATCATTGCTTCTCTAAGAATTAATTTTATCTTATCATAAGATAATTCAGATAAATAAAAAGTTATATTTACGATGTCCTTATATGGGGAAGGTTTTTTATCGCCTTTTAAGTACAAGGCTTATCCATCCCTATAAAAAATTTTCTAAAGATAATCCATATCATAGCAGTCCCTTGAGTTAGCAGAGAGTACAGAATAATCTCTCATCGAACAGATATAGATGGTTCTGAGGGTAAAGTATAGCCTTCATTAAGTATTTTCTTGTTTGCTGAGTTACCAGAAAATTGATCGTCAGCCATTAGGTAGATTTTTAAAATTTTTAACAAACAGTTTGATGTAATATAAAAACGCGGTAGGAATAATCTCTATATCCTTCAAGTAAATTGATACGCAGTTTACTTGAAGGAGATGCTAATACTACGATACTCGCTCAGCCACTGCTAGAAGTGTGAGAACGGAAAGTCTTTTCTCATCACACTCTCTGTTACCATTCGCCTGAGTTGTTGAGGTTGGAACTTTTTTGAGTTTCAATATTGTACTGGTAAGCTTTTGCTCTCATGCAAAGCAGTCGTTATAGTCTTATAGACAAGAATAACATCATTTTAAATGAATCTCTAAATAGAGATTTTGTATACTCTAATACTCTCTATCGGTTGATTTTTTCTGTGTACCTGTATTTGTCATGCCCAACACAAGACTTTTGAATTTAGATTCTGATTGGCAATCGCGTAGTGTTGTCCTGATAATAGCGCTAACTGCATCAGTCAAGCGTATACCAAAAAAAACTCCGTGCCTATCACGCAAACCATTCACGGTATTTCTTTTTTTGTTAAGTAGCTTTTTTTACTGCAAACCGCTGTTAGCACAAACGCCAAATACAGATAAACAACCAGAGCTTAAAACTTCCCAAACTCAGCGGGTACCACTACCCAGTATAGAACGCCAACCAGAACCACAAAATCCCCCCATCGCACCGGAAAAACCTCCCGTTCTTCCTCCTCCAGAACTGTTGTTGCCATCTACTCCTCCTACTCCTCGACAACCCCAACAACTCCCTAGGGATTTTCCTGGAACTATTAAAGTGTCTCGATTTGAGGTGTTTGGTAGTTCTGTGTTTAGCCGCAAAAAATTTGCTGAGATTACCGGCAATTTTGTCAATAAACCGATTACCTTTGCTGAACTTCTACAGGTTTCGGAAGCTATTACCCAACTCTATCGGGATAAAGGTTACGTTACCTCTGGGGCTTTTATTCCCGCCAATCAAACCTTCAAAGCAACCGGCAGTGTAGTTACAATTCAGGTTGTGGAAGGATCTTTGGAAAGTATTCATGTTAGTGGTCTTAAGCACCTTAACCCTGAGTATGTTCGTAGTCGTTTGAGAATAGCAACGCATAAACCTTTAAATGTCAATAAACTGCTAAAAGCATTACAACTGCTCCAGCTCAATCCATTGATTAAAAACATTTCTGCGGAACTTGCGGCTGGATCAACTCCTGGTGGTAGTGTTTTAGATGTCAAAGTGGGAGAAGCAAAGACATTAAGTGCCCAAATAAGCTTAGACAACAATCGTATACCTAGCATAGGTAGCTTTGAGCGACAAATCCAATTCAATAATGCTAGTTTGTTTGGTTTAGGAGATAATTTAAGTATTGCTTATGCAAATACAGATGGTAGTAATAATGTCAACTTCGATTACACTTTTCCCATTAATGCGCATAACGGGACATTAGAATTCAATTACAACTATACAGATAGTAAAGTTATTGAAAAACCGTTCGATATTTTAGACATTAAGGGAACTTCGCAAGACTTTTCTTTAACGTTGCGTCAACCAATTTCGCAGACTCCTACTGAAGAATTCGCTTTGGGATTGACTGCTTCTCGTCGTGTCAGTGATGTAGGCTTTTTAGAAGCCTTGGTTGGTCAACGCCAGCCGTTTCCTGAACCTGGAGCTATTAATGGAAATACTCGCCTAGCAATTTTGCGGTTTTTTCAGGATTGGACTAAGCGCAGTAACAAACAGGTTTTGGCAGCGCGATCGCAATTTAGCTTTGGTGTAGATGCTTTTGATGCGACGATTAACCAAAAAGCCCCAGATGGTACCTTTTTTTCTTGGCGAGGACAGACACAGTGGGTAAGGCTTTTAGCTCCTGATACCTTATTTATTGCTCGTGCAGATGCTCAATTATCTGACAGACCATTGGTGCCTTTAGAACAATTTGGTGTGGGTGGTCAACGCACAGTACGCGGATATCGTCAAGATTTGCTGTTAACAGATAATGCTTTTTTGGCTTCACTTGAATTTAGGTATCCAATTTTACGGATACCACAGATCAATGGGGTGCTGCAAATAACCCCATTCTTTGATTATGGAGTAGGCTGGAATAGCTCTGGTATAGCAAACCCAGACCCTAATAATCTCGCTTCAATTGGATTAGGTTTATTGTGGCAAAGCAACAATCTCAGTGCTCGTTTTGACTGGGGTGCTGCTCTCGTTGACGTCAAAAATGCACGTAATACTACCCTACAAGATGATGGACTGTATTTCTCTCTGATTTATACCCAACCATTTTAAACAGTTATCAGTTATCAGTTATCAACTGTTCACTGTTTCCCTGATCCCCAGTCACCAATCCCCAATCCCCTACTACTATGTCTAAACATATTGTTGTAGCAGTTCTTGCCCAAATTCTCGCCGCCATAAGTCCGGTGGCGCTAGCAGCTGACGTCACAAATTACCCGCAACCAATTGTGGCGCAGCCTGAAAATGCTAGACAAATGTTAGAGCAAGGCTTGAAACTTTACCAAAATGAACAGTTTTCAACAGCTGTGGAGATTTTACAAAAGGCTGCTTTTGCATTTAAAACACAAAAAGATGTCTTGAATCAAGCTTTAGCATTGAACTATGTTGCATTGGCTTATCTACATCTGGGACAATTACCTCAAGCAAGCAAAGCGATCGCAGACAGTTTGACAATATTACCTACCGGAGGTATAAATTCAAAAGAATATTTATCAGTTCGTGCTCAAGCGCTCAATACTCAAGGTGAGATACAAATAACTCAAGGTCAAGCTGATAAAGCTCTTGTCAGCTGGAAAGAAGCGCAAACGCTTTACACTAAAAACAAAGATTATGCAGGCGAGATTGGAACAAAAATTAACCAAGCTGAAGCACTGCAATCTTTGGGGCTTTACCGCCAGGCTTTCATAACTCTCAATCAAGTCAATCAACTCTTGCAAAGGCAACCAGATCCGTTTCTAAAAGCAACTGGGTTGTTAAGTTTGGGTAATGCTTTACGGGTAGTTGGCATTTTAGACCAGAAAGACCCAAAGATTAACCTAATATCTCAAGGAATAGATAGCCTTGGTTCCAAGCAGGTTTTAACACAGAGTCTGCTAGTGGCTTCTAAACTAAACTCCCCTGAATTGTTGGCAAAAATTTACTTAAGTTTAGGGAATACCGCCCAAGCGCTACAAAACAATGATCAAGCACTTCAGTATTATCAAAAAGCAGGGGCTACTTCAACCTCCCCTGTGACTAAGGTAGAGGCGCAAATGAATCAACTGCGCGTATCTTTAGCAACAGGGCAAAATGCAGATTACCAAACTTTATTACCAGAAATTCAGTCTCAGCTTGACACTTTACCGCCGAGCCGTAAAAGTGTTTATGCTAGGATAAATTTGGCAGAAAACTTGGCCTGTCTGCGATCCACAACTGGGGCACCAGGAGTAGGAATAAATATGACTTGCCCTAAACAGCAGAGCAAGGCTAAAGAAATAGAACTCTCCTCTACCTCGGATTGGGTTGCGATCGCCCGCATATTGGTAAAATCTGTTGAGCAAGCAAGAAGTTTAGGTGATAAGCGAGCAGAAGCTTATGCATTAGGGACTTTGGGTGGAGTGTATGAACAGAATCAACAATGGTCAGAAGCACAAAAATTGACCCAACAGGCTTTAGAGCTAGCTGAAAATATCGCAGCACCAGATATTGGCTATCGTTGGCAATGGCAATTAGGTAGAGTACTTCAAAAGCAAAAGAATCAGCAAGGCGCGATCGCAGCTTATACCAAAGCTGTTAATAACCTCAAATCTTTACGACGTGACTTAGTTACCACGAACCGGAGCGCGCAATTTTCTTTTCAAGAAGGAGTTGAGCCTGTATACCGCGAACTAGTAAGTCTCCTATTGCAGAATACAAATGACAAAGACAATCAAAAGAATCTTGACACAGCTAGGAATATCATCGAATCATTAAAACTGGCTGAACTAGACAACTTTTTCCGTAGAGCTTGTATAGACGCCAAACCTGTTCAAATTGACCAAATTGACCGAACAGCAGCAGTTATTTACCCAGTCATTTTACCAAACCGTTTCGCAGTTATTCTTTCTTTACCTTCCTCGTCCAACAAACAGAAACAGAGCCAGAATTTAAGTTTTCATCAACAAAATATTTCTCGAGAACAAGTTGACCAAACCTTGGGGAAACTACGGGAAAATTTAGAAACTCGCTCTAGCCCGGATTATCTCCGTTCATCTAAACAAGTTTATGATTGGCTCATCAAGCCCATAGAAAGCGAATTAGCAACCCGCCACGTTCAAAACCTAGTATTTGTCTTAGATGGTCAACTCGGTAGCATTCCTATGGGAGCATTGTATGATGGAAAGCATTTTCTTGTGGAGAAATATAACATTGCTATTACCCAAGGTCTACAATTATTAAACCCTCAACCTTTAGCACACTCTCAATTGCGAACTCTTGCTGGTGGATTAACCGAACGTAGACAAAACTTTCCAGAATTACCAGCGGTAAAACAGGAACTACAACAAATTAAGTCAACAGTTCCTAATACCCAAGTGCTACTCAATGAGCAATTTACCACTAAAGCTATCGAAAACGCTGTAAAGTCTATTGACGCACCCGTGGTTCACTTAGCAACTCATGGTCAGTTTAGTTCCAAAGCTGAAGATACCTATATTGTGACTCATGATGGTAACGTTAATGTTAACGAGTTGAATAGCTTGCTTAAAACAAGAGAAACAAATCAGCGAGGTGCAATTGAGCTACTTGTTTTGAGTGCTTGTTCAACAGCAGCAGGAGATAAACAAGCTGCTTTAGGAATTGCTGGAGTTGCCGTTCAATCAGGAGCACGTAGCACATTAGCATCACTTTGGGTAGTGGATGACGAGGCAACTGCTATCATTATGGGTGAGTTTTATAAACAGTTAAGACAAAAGCGCAACATCACTAAAATAGAAGCCTTTAAGCGTGCACAACTTGTCTTACTGACAGATCCTCGATACAAGCAATATCGGCATCCGTACTATTGGGCACCTTATGTTTTGGTAGGTAATTGGCTTTAATAGGGGATGGGGGTTAGGTGTTGGTGAGATATTTTCCCTACCCCCTATATTTACTGTTTTTGGCAAACCATGACCTTAGGAGCTTTTCACGGCTAGTTGGTGTTGGGCTTGGCTTTTCGTCATAGAAATACGCGGGATGAGGGAAACTCAGTCCCTTTAGGGCTCTTAGGGAAGCGGCACGAGCGGTTTTAACCGCCTTGGTCTTTACTAGTTTGTACCGTGGTGAGGGTCTTCTATATATTTTCTAATAGCCTCACTACTAACATTACCAGCAGTTGACACAAAATAACTGCTAGTCCACAAGCTAGGTAGCTTTTTCAGTTCAGGAAACTCCTTTCTTAGGAAAAAACTAGACCTACCTTTAAATGCTTTAACAACCAGGTGGGGTGTAGGTAGGTGCGTTTTTTCTAAGGTTGTCCGTTTTTGTCTAGGAAAAATGTAGCGGACCAATACACCGATTGTTTTGAAGTGCAAAAGCTATGGTCCAAGTGGGAACACATGGGTTTGTACATCTTTTTTTTGCCCCCATACTGTTCCGAGATGAACCCAATTGAATTGGAGTGGCAGCACCTTAAAAAAGACGAACTATGTGGGCAAATATTTGATGATGAGTTAGACCTCGCTTACGCCGTGATTGATGGCGTTAAAGCTAGAGGAGAAAAAGGGAACCACAGCACAGAACGTATTAAATTTTACTCTAATAGCTCCGGTTAATGTTTTGTTACATAGTTTGGTTTTTTCCCGCCCACCTACTTATTTACATTTAATATTACTTCTTTATCTCCCATTGGTAAATCTTTTACTAAAGATTTTTGATTTTGGTGTAAATGTTCGGACTTTTTACCGCAGTGCGGACATACTGCACTTTTCGTTTTTTTACTTACTGATAAAATTAAGACTGAACCCTCCTGTAGACTTGATTCTACCACTACGTCAGATAAATTTAATAGTTGAGTAAGGATTCTTTTCATAATTAATTTTACTTAAAAAATGAATATATATCCTAACATTTTAGCACATTAAGTACGCAAGAGCCAAAAGTTTTTGATAGTTTAAAAGGTAATAAATATACAATTTTAAAAGCAGAAGATAAGCTGACAGATAAACAAAAAATAAAATTAGATACCATCAGAGAAGCATCTCCTTTAATAGCAATAATGCATTCATTGAAAGAAGAATTTCGCAATTTATTTGATACAAGTGAAGATTCGGGAACAGGAATATTAAGGCTACTCAATTGGTTAGAAAAAGCAGAACCTTATTATCAAAAAAGGTTCATCTTCTAAACGGTTGCTCAATTTGTAATAATAGAACATTATGGGCAAGCGTAGAGCTTTGGGACATATATCAATGAGAAAATCGCTAGATGGCATGATTACTCCTCCAAAGTTAATTTAGCGTACAATATAGTTAATTATAAAGCCAATCCATTTCTTTAAATTAACGAGTAAGTTTCCAAAAAATCTTCATTAAGTTGTGATGCAAGAACGTTATCGTTTACTTAAACAGATTGGTAAAGGGGGATTTGGCACAACCTTCCTCGTTATGGATGAAGGTTTATCCCCTCCTGTTCGTTGCGTCGTTCAAAAATTCTCGCTAAAGAACCAAACACCGGAAATCTTTGAACAAAAGATACAACAACTTGAGGAGTTAGGCCAACATCCTCAAATTCCTGGCTTATTAGCATATTTTCAGCAGGATGATCATTTCTACTTAGTGCATGAGTTCATTGAAGGTACTAACTTGGCTACCTTGGTGGAAGAGGCAGGAATTTTTAGTGAGACTCAGATTTGGTACGTTTTAGAGAGTTTGTTGCCTGTTGTCGAGCATATAAGCAATCTCGACATCATTCATAGTGATATTAAACCTGAAAATATTATCCTTAGATCCTCCACACCGTTGACTAGTTCTTGGGAAAACCAAGAAGATCTAGTTTTAGTTGGCGGTTACTATAACTTACTGACAACTGAAGGTGGTATTGGTAGTCCAGAATACGCTGCACCAGAACAAGTTAAGGAAAAACCGGTGAATGCAAGCGATCTTTACAGCTTAGGTGTGACTTGCATTTACTTACTTACCCAAATTTCTCCTTTTGATTTATTTGATGCTGCTAACAATTGTTGGACTTGGCGACAATATCTGACGATCAGTCTGAGTGATAGGTTAGGTAAAATTCTTGACAAGCTTATACAACGGGATGTTAACCTTCGCTTTCAATTAGCGTACGAAGCTATGGAAGCAATGGGGATTTCAGTTAAAATCCCACTTTTAAAATCAAAAAGTCAAAATTCCTACTGGCGATGTACACATATTCTAAGAGGAAACGCGGGTCTTTTGAGTTGTGTAAACTCAATCGATATTAGTTTTGATGGTCAGATTTTAGCCAGTGTACATGATGATAAAACCATTAAGCTATGGGATTTAAATACACAAAGAATGCTAAGCACTTTGCTTGGACACACCCAAGGAATAAGATCTATTGCCTTTAGTCCTCATGAGCATATTTTCGCAACAGCTAGTGATGATAAAACCCTTAAATTATGGAACGCTGACACACTTGAGGAAATCTACACCTTACTTGGGCATACAGGCGCGGTTAAATCAGTTGCTTTTAGTGGTGATGGTCAGTTCTTGGCTAGTGGAAGTTGGGATAAGACAGTAAAGCTTTGGGATGTTAAGAATGGAAAAGAGATTTGTACATTCACCGGACACCAATTGCAGGTGAGTGCAGTGGCATTTAGTCATCAAGGTCGCTTGCTTGCAAGTGCCAGCTTTGATAGAACTATTCGAGTATGGGATATTTCAAAAAGCATTCAAAACCGCCCAGGTAAGACCTTTTCAAGTATCCTTGCTGGTCATGCGTGGGCGGTTTTGACACTCGCCTTCAGTCCAGATGATAAAATTCTAGCGACTGGTAGCGATGATAACACAATTAAATTGTGGGAGGTAGACACTGGTCACGTTATCTGTACACTTCTAGACCATTCTTGGTCAGTCACGACAGTAACTTTTAGTACTGATGGACAAATGCTGATTAGTGGAAGTAGGGACAAAACCATTAAACTTTGGAAAGTAAGCACAAAACAAAAGATTGCGACTTTCTCTGGTCATCTGGACTCTGTATCCGCCGTTGCTGTTAGCCCTGTTGCACAGCTTATTGCTAGTGCCAGCAGGGATAATACAATTCGGCTTTGGGAGCTTTAACAGTTATCAGTCATCAGTTATCAGTTATCAGTCAAGAATCATGTGTTTATCCAGGATGAAACACCGATATAGTGTGGTGTTAACTGATAACTGTTCACTGTTCACTGTTCAGTGTCTTAGGCGCTACCTGTAAATGTAACTTCTGGAAATTTCAACTGAGCCTCAGCCATTGGGCGGTTTCGGCCTTCCTCTTGCCAGTAGTTAATAACTTCTGTAGCCTTATTAAGTAACTCCACCCGATCTAATTCATTGATCCAGTGTTTTGATTCTAGCTCCTTTTTTAACTCTTCCCAGGCATCATTCCTGGGCCAGAAAAAGTACTTGGTTAAAGGACTTGTGCCTTTACCTACTACTTGATCTACCGCCAAGGCGACGTTCTCATCTAACCACAAAATTTTTAAAATGAACTTGGACAATCACACCTCCGGGAATATCCGGGCAACACATATTAATCTTTGCGATCGCTTATTCTAACGCAATAGTCTCACATGTGAGCAAATTTAACTAATTAACTAATATGAAAGTAATTGTCGTTTTTGACATTGACGGAGTTGTGCGGGATGTTGGTGGCTCGTATCGGCGTGCTTTAGCTGATACCGTACAGCATTTTACAGATCATGCTTATCGCCCAACGTCAGAGGATATTGACCAACTTAAATCTGAAGGTACGTGGAATAATGATTGGGAAGCATCCCAAGAGTTAATTTATCGCTACTTTGAAACTCATGGCAAATCACGCGCTCAACTAGAACTTGATTACAATACCATTGTTGCCTTTTTTCAATCACGTTACCGAGGCACAGATCCTGATAATTGGACGGGTTATATTTGCGATGAGCCATTATTGCTACAGCCAAGCTACTTGGAACAATTGACCTTATCTGGTATTTCTTGGGGATTTTTCAGCGGTGCGACTCGCGCTTCCGCTACCTACGTTTTAGAAAAACGTCTAGGTTTGAAGTCGCCTGTGTTGATTGCAATGGAAGATGCACCAGGTAAACCAGACCCTACTGGACTTTTTGCAACTGTTGACCTATTGAAAAATGAAATTGACAAATCGACAATAATAGTATATGTAGGGGACACAGTTGCTGATATGTATACTGTAAAGAAAGCACGTGCTCTATCACCCGAACGTAATTGGGTTGGCGTCGGGATTTTGCCTCCTCATGTCCAGGAAACAGCAGCACGTCGTGATGCTTATGCTGAGAAACTACAGCAAGCAGGAGCATCTATTGTTTTGACCAATGTAGAGGAATTAACTCCAACAAAAATTGAGGAATTAATCAGAAGATAAGCTGTTACGCATTTAATTTTTATATGGGATGCGGGCAAGATGCCCGCACTACAATAATTTTAGCTTTTCGTCCTATACAATTTAGCTGCACATCAGCTTATTAAGTAAGTGCGCCCACCAGGCTTGGTTATACTGCCAGTTTATAAAATGAGGAGGAACACTGTCTTCGTCAACTACCCACAGTGACCCGGAGTACCGGGTTCACAGTGGGCTTGCAAAACACCTAGTTTAACTAGGCTCACGGTATGCGATGTAAAAGTTGGTTAGGGCATAGAGATTTAGTAAGGTTACACGTACAAATATTTCCCTAGTTTGTACCCCTGTATTGCCCGGTCGTGAACGGGAGATAAGCTTACTAAATTGCCCGAAGGGACTGACAAAAGTCTAAATACAATTCGTTGGATTATCTCCATGAACCAAGCAACAAGAGTGCCAGTAATAGATCCAGATGGTAAGCCACTAATGCCTACTACAACAGCTAGGGCAAGGAAGTGGATAGAGTCAGGGAAAGCTGCTTGTAAACGCAATAAATTAGGCGTGTTCTACGTGCAGCTTAAACAAAAGCCATCTGGCTACAAAACACAACCAATAATTGTAGGAACAGATAGAGGAAAAGCTTTTACGGGTATTGCTTTTCAGTCGAAACTAGCAACCATTGCATTGTTTCATGCTTGTTTGCCTGGGTTTTACAAATCCAAGAATCTTGGTAAAAAGAATCAAATTTTAGACCGTCAATCTGTAACAGGAAAGATGGATAAAAGAACCGAACTAAGACGCACTCGTCGCTCTTCAAGAATAGATCGTTCTAAACCTTTCAAGCTACGTAACCACAGAGAAAAAAGGTTCAATAACAGACGGAAAAAGAAACTTCCTCCAAGTGTTTTGTCTAACCGACTGATGGAACTAAGAATTCTAAGAGTTATGGCTTTAATCTTACCAATTTCAGAGATTAGAGATGAAGCTTGTGGGGGTAACACAAAAAAAAACGGTAAAGGGATTTCACCTGTAACTGTTGGTCAAGAATGGTTTAGATTTCAAGCGTCAAAAATTGCGCATGTTGTAGAAGTTGATTCATTGGATACAGGTAAATATCGTGACCGATTAGGACTTGTTAAAGATAAAAACAATAAATCAAGACAGACTCCAGAGACTCATGCAAACGATGCTATAGCACTTGCAAGCAGCGCGTTCATAGAGTACAAAGCTTTTGTCACTGCCAAAACTCACGGGCATGAATGGATTGGGGAATGCAAAGTAACAGCATCACCATTCATTGTGTTAACTCGCCCTAAACTATTTCGCCGCAAACTGCACCAAGAAAATTACTCCAAGGGTGGAATTCTTAAGCGCCTTGGTGGAACAGTTACACCCTTCGGTTTTCGCTCTGGTGATTATGTCGAGGTTTCTCAAAAAAGCGGAGTTGTACGTGGCTGGATTGGCGGCTTTACCAGTACCGCTAAAACAAAAAATGTTTCAGTTTATGACCACAACTGGTCACGGGTTGGGCAATTCGACCCTAGAAACGTCCGGTTACTTCAAAGGAGTTCTAAGTTATGTGTTTCCCGCTCTTGAGATAGCCAATTGTGTCGCTATCCCCTTCCTTCCTTTAACTGTGTTGAAGATACAGTCGGAGGATGCGACACAATTCCCCCGTCATTCCTCCCAACCACTGATCCGGAGTACCGGATTCAGTGGGGGACTCCTGACGGGTTAGTTGATGAAGCATTAAGGTGTTCTCCTAGGTCTTGTCAACGAAGAGAAAAGTTGACAAAGATCATTAAGCTTAACCTTAACATTGAATTTCCTTAATCTTATACAAGTAACTTATTACTGTAAAAAAGCAATTTTCTGAACCGAAAATTGCTTTTTTGAGTTTTGTTCGATACAGGAAGCATCCTAAATGGTTCATTGTATTTACTTAAATAAGCGGAGTAAATGAATGTCTAATATTAGTAGAAGGCAGTTACTCGCCTTTTTTGGAGCGAGTGCGGGAACCACTGTTCTAGCCCCAATTTTAGAAAACAAAATTTTTGGCAATGCGACAGATGCTGCAAACGCCAGAGAAGTTCTCAAGCTGACTCCTGTGCGCTTACCTCACCCTTTACCTATTTATCAACAGCAATCTAGCTTTTTGCCTACAGCTCGGCAGCAAGGAAAAGTCATTGTCCCTAGTGCTAACGTTAAGCTGACAGAGTATAACGTGATAGATGATGTCGTTGTACCGCCAGAATATGAACGCTACGTGATTATCAGTTGGGGCGATCGCGTCTTCCCTAACAAAGAAGAATACTTTGGTTACAACAACGACTACACAGGTTTTGTACCTATTGATCGCAATAGTCTCAACGATGGTTACCTTTGGGTAAATCACGAATATATTTCCTATCCTTTTTCGCCACTAGCCCCTGGAACTCCGGCGGATTTAGCTGGATTTCCCACCACTTACTCGCAGGTAATTGGCGACGAGTTACCTAACGACAAAACCAGCATTGAACTGCTAGGCGAATTTATGTATAACCTGGGCGGTTCAATCGTGCGGATTACAAGGGCAAATCGCAACGAGAGATATACTGTCTCGAGAGATACCAGTAAGAACAGACGTATTCATGGTCTGTCAGGCTTAGGCATCAATCGTGAGCGTAACGACAGTTATAAAAACATCACTGCTTGGGGTAGCAAGAGCTATCAACAAGGCGATGAAAACTATTTGATTGGTACTGGATCTGCTGCCACTCAAGTGTTTAACCTGAGTAGTGATGGCTTGGGCAATCGCATTATTGGTACTGCTTATAACTGCTCTGGTGGAACCAGCCCTTGGGGAACCATTTTGTCTGGGGAAGAAAACTTTCAAGGAAGCAGTTCCTCTTTTGTTGGCGTGACTGAATCCGTCAAACTAAACGGTACTCAAACAGGCTATACAGCTCAAACCACTGGAGAAAAGTTCGGATTAGTTGGGGAAAAATACGGTTGGATGGTAGAAGTTGATCCAGCAGATGCAAACTTCCGTCCGCGCAAACACACCGCATTAGGACGTTTTCGTCACGAAAACGTTGCAATTCGTGCTGAAGCAGGCAACAAATTAGTTGTATACATGGGTGATGATCGTCGGGGTGGTCACACGTGGAAGTTTGTTAGTAACGGAACAATTGTCAACCCTAACAACAAAAACAACAGTAAATTGTTTGAAGATGGCACTTTATATGTTGCGGTTTATAATCCTGATGGAACAGGACGTTGGGTGCCCTTAACTTTACAAACGCCGACAAATCCCAACCGTCCTTCAGTATTATCTTCTCAAGAAGCAGCGCTACGTGGAACCATCTCTAACAATGGCAATACTAGGTTCCCCAAACTCCCAGATGGAGGTGCGAATGTTGTTACCGTAGCTAATGAAGCGACTGAGTTACCTCAATATGAAGGGAAAACTTTAGCTGACTTCTATCCCACTCAGGGAGCAGTACTAACTGATGCATTCCAAGCAGCGAATTTAGTAGGAGGTACACCCACGGCTCGCCCAGAGGATATTGAAATTCATCCACGTACGAAGGAAGTATTCATTTCCTACACAGATGGAGCACCTAGCGGAGATGGCTACGCAGACTCTCGCATTTTTGTTGTTTCCAAGTACACCAGTGAAGTCAATGCTACTCAGCATTTTGGTGGACTATACAAGATTATTGAAGATAGTCCAAATGGCACAGGAACAACATTTCGTTGGCAAAGGTTTGCTCAAAGTGGAGAAGCTGGAGCAGAGCTAGGCGCTGGATTCGCGCTAAGCGACAACTTAGTGTTCGACAATCAAGAGAATCTTTGGGTAGTGATTGACATTCCCAGCGAGACTTACAACGGGTTTAATGTTGGTGCAGCTGGCACCGCCAATGTTGTTGACCACAGGCAAACTGGGAATGTGGCAAATCTGCTGGGCACTTTTGGCAACAGTTGGATGTTCTTCATTCCCACACAAGGACCAAACGCTGGAAATCTAATTCCGTTTGGGCATGGTCCAATGCGCTGTGAGCTTACAGGTCCGACATTCGTAGGCGACACGCTAATTGTTTCGGTACAGCATCCTGGTGAAGATTGTCCTATCAATGACGGAACAATTCTAAGCCGAGACATTGAGATTCTAGATTTAGATGGCAGTCTATTTACTCAAAAACGCACTGTTCCACGTGGTAGCAGTTGGCCTAGTAATTTGGCAGGGAATGAACAAGGTCCTCCTCGTCCTTCGGTGATTGGTATTCGCCGCAAAGACTCAAAGGGCAAATTTGTCTAGGATCTGAAATTTAACTACTTCGCCGTAAGTCCCCCACTGAATTTTGTACTCAAAATCAGTGGCGGGATATAAGGTGGGTAATCAAACTCCCTAAATTTATTTATGGGGCTGTCACTTTTGACTTTTGACTTGGAGCAAAGCGACTGACCCTCCCCTATTTAAGTGTTAAAAACTTATTTAAAGCGACTACCATACTAGGAGGCCAACGGCGTACATTTTTTACCCAGTTAATATCTTTGTAACGTCCATCTAGTCCAACGGCTGATACCCAGTTACTTTCGGCTTCGCCTCTTTGTCCCTGTACCCAATAAGCAGCTGTGAGGGCGGCGCGCACATCGGCAAATTGAGAATATTTGCGAGCAATATTTCGCATTTCCCGAATAGCTTTGTCTATTTGACCTGTTTCATAAAGTGCAAGAGCATAGTTAGCACGGGCAAAGGCAAAGTTTGGGGCGATTTCTGTAGATTTTTTGTAATCAGCGATCGCATCAGCCCATTTCCCTAAACCCCCCTTGGCGTTTCCGCGATTGTTGTATGCCATAGGATCTTTAGGATCAAGTTCTAGGACATGATTATAATCAGCGATCGCTTCTTCCCATTTTCCCAAACCTTCGAACGCCGTACCCCGATTTAAGTAAGGGTCAGTTACATTCGGTGCTAGTTCTATAGCCCTATTATAATCCGCTAATGCCTCTTGCAACTTGTTTTGGCTCACCCTCGAATTGCCTCGATTACTCCAAACAGCTGGATTTTCAGGAAATTGTTTGATAATTTCTGTCCATAACTCTTCAGCTTTAGCAAAATTACCCTTATTTGTAGCACTAAAAGCCTGAGTAGCCAACTCATCCCGTTGTTGTAACTGCTGTTCAGTGATGGTAGATGATTGATTTTGTGCCCTTATTGGCTGACCCCACCCTAATATTATCAACAGGCTAACAAAAATAATAATTAACTTCTTCATTGATGTTTATGTTCTGCTTACGTGAGGTACACAGTAGGGACATAGCCTCTGGCTTCTCGCAGAGTATGGTTATTCGCCCCTAGAAAATGATATTCCCCATTGCCTATCTTGGTAATCTCAAATTTGCCACAATTGTAGACAGGTGAGGTTGAAAACGTTCAAAATTTTCTAGCGTTTCAAACTTACCGGTATCCAAAGCTGGGTTAAAAGCAGTGCTGATTACGTACAATGCTGTGCCGTCACAAGCAACATAACCCAAGTGTTGCTCATAGACTTCACCTTTTTGTTTGCGTCCTATAAAACCATAGCGTACTCCAGAGAGTTTACCAACAGATACCTGTTGCATAGATGTAGGTTTTAAAGCGATGCTATTACCATTAATAACTCGATTATCTTGCAAGAAATCTTGATAGTGTTGTGCAATCCATGCTTTGAGCGCTACTGAAACCTGAGTTTGATATTTGGAACTTTGGTAATCTACTTTTGAGTTAAGTGGAATGCCAGTTTTTACCAGTATCTTTTGAAAGTCGAGTTGCTGTCCTAGTGGATACACTCCCATCTCTATGGTACCCAGACGTTTTTGGTTAGAAGAAACGCATAGTAGAGGAGTACGTTCCTTACAAGGTGCAACCTTCCAGTTAGGAGGAACATCGGTTTTTCCCAAGATGTTCTTCCAAATATTTCCTTCGCTATAGCCGGGAGTTATTGAAGTATCTGTTACCTCAATGTTTTTTGCATACGCTTGTGTTAGTGGAGTTCGTCTTAAGTTGTTGGTTGAGGATGTGTGTGGATGTACTAACTTTACTCCTAACGGTACCAATACAAGCAGAGCACAACCGAGCAAGACATGATAAAGTCGCAACACCATTTTCTTGAAAATCCACTGCGAGAGATTAGCAACCAATTGCCCTTACCCTTAAAACGAAAGAGCCAGACAAACATTGATCAATTACTTTACGATACGCCACGACCAAAAAGAACATCAGAGGACAAGAACCCCCTATTAGCATTGTAAATTTTTATTAACAAAACTGACAAATATACCCAAAAATAGACAAATGTAGCTAGACTGGGAATATGAAATTATCACAGTACGCACAACATATTGGAATAAGTTATAAAACTGCTTGGCGTTGGTGGAAAGCTGGTAAATTACCCCATCCTGCTAAACAATCCCCATCAGGCACAGTATTAGTTGACTTTACACCTCAAAAGGAGTCTCAAGTAAAAGACTCTGTGAAAGTTGCTATATATGCTCGTGTTTCTTCTTCAGAAAATAAATCAAATCTTGAAAAACAAGCCGATAGATTAACGCAATATTCCATAGCAAAAGGTTATTCAATAGTCAAAATTGTTAAAGAGATCGGTAGTGGATTGAATGATAATAGAAAAAAGTTAAATGATTTACTAGAGTCTGATGATTATGATGTTTTATTAGTTGAACATAAGGATAGACTAGCTAGGTTTGGTACTGGTTATATCTCTATCCTTTTGAAACGGCTAAATATAAAACTTGAAATTGTGAATCAGACGGACAATGGGGGAGATGAATTAATGCAAGATCTAATAGCAATTATTACTAGTTTTGCTGCTAGGTTGTACGGTCAAAGTAGGTCGAAACGTAAGACTGAAAAAATTCTTGAAGCTTTACAAAATGAAGAGTGTTGAAAAACATATCATTAAAAACATTGGTTTAGATAATTTAGCAACAGTGGTTTTTAATGATTTCAGTATTCAACCCTTAGCTATTAATGGTCTTGATCTTAATATCAGGTTAGCCAAAATGACGAAGAAACGTGGGTTTATGTTATTCGTTGAGAACTCTCAAGCTATACCGGATAAGTCGCATAAAATCACTTAGTATAATTTATATCTCTTGAAAATCCGCAAATTCGCTCCTAATTTCCTGCACTTTCAATAGTTCGATAATTGTAGCGGACAAATTTACTGAGACAATTCAGCAGCTATTCAGGGATCGACGCGAAAGGCTAACTATATGGTGGAGTCACAAGTGTACGCATAGTCTAGTGACATTACACAAGCACAATATATGCTTGATTTGTATAAACTATATGGAGGGGACATTAGAGGCTCCAATACAAACCCTGCTTTGAAAGCAATAGGTTTTCTACAGATGGGCATCCCTGTGATCTGCTGCCTCCGCAAGCAAATCCTAAGTCACTCTTGTGTGATAGGTTCCCTACACTCTACCTTTTTTGAAAGTTGTGTCCCAGCTCACAGGCAAATCAAATATATGTATGTATCTTAAAACTAACAGACTACAAACTTTCGATTTTTAAAGATTTAAGTTTCGATATTTTAGCTGTTCTTGATAATCACAGTATTGTTTAAAGATTCTTCCATTTACAGCGGAAAAATCGAGTTGAATAGTACTTTTTTGTATGAAGACAGCTTTTTTGCCAAACCTAGAAAGCCGTGGAAACAGAGAACCTACAATAGGTTTTCGAAAATTCGTATGAACACATATTTGTAAAGATTATTTGTTTGCGTAGTTTTGCGATTAACTTTTGAGTATTGAACAAGCTCATAATGAAAAGAAGCATAATGGCTGACGTGAAATGCCATGAATCAATGAGCAATGTCAAATTGTACGTAGGGATAAAACATGACCATCGCCTATACGATCTGGACAAGAAGTTCAATCATAATCGTTATCAATATTCAAGGGCATATTTGTGTGTAAACCGAGGAATACCTCAAAATTGTGATGTATTTTTACCACTGTTGCGTGAGTAGCAATTTTAACTTAAATTAGTCATATTTACGGATAAAACTTAAAGAATTAATATGACAAATATTTTGACCATATTGTAGTTAGAGCGCTAAAGCGATAATTACAAATTAAAGCTTTATGAATGTTATGAAAAACTTTTCTTTGCCATTACGTTTTTCGATCCCAGCTATTTTAGTGGTATTAGGAACTTTGTTAAGTATCTTCTCTTTTCAAAGAGATGTAAGCCTTTCTGATTTTCGCACTGAGAAACGTATAACTCGCCAAGTGCGCTCTTGTGCAGAACAAACATCGGAAATGCTGGAGTATCTGTTACATCAAGGTGATATTGAAGGCTCTAATTTAGTCATCAGTAAGTTTGGGGATGATTCATCTCTTCGACTTGCTACACTTAGTGATGAAAATAACAAAATTATCTTGACTAACCATTATAAGTTAAGAAACCAATATCTTAATAAGACACGACTTCAGAATTACATATCAGATATTAAAAAAGTGCAGCAGCAATTGTCTGAACAGGTAATTGTTACAAATAATAAAAAAAGTATTTTGGCAATTTACCCTGTTATTTTAAATTCTGCTTCTCAGAAAATTCCTTCTGGTAAAGTAGGGATTCTTTTATTAGAGTACGACCTTTCTGAGTACAGGCATCAAGCTTATATGGATGCTTTAGAGAGAACCGTAGAATCGGCTGGAGTTTTAGCTTTATCGTGCATTGCAGTATGGCTATTTTTTGACAAAACTGTTACCAGACGAGCTATTTTGTTAGTTGAAGCTACCAACTGTTTGGCTAAAGGTAATTTATCTATACGGACTAAATTACAAGGTGCTGATGAGTTAGCTCAAATATCAGTTGCTTTTGACGATATGGCAGAGCAAATTCAAGTAAATCAACGAGAACTTCAGGACTTGGTTGAGCGAAGAGAATTGATCAACCATTTAGCTATACAGATCCGTGATTCTTTAGAATTAGAAAAAGTTCTTAGTACGGCAGTCAATGAAATTCGTGGTCTATTCAATATAGACTGTTGTAAGTTTATGTGGTGTTCGCTTACTGAAGATAACTACCTAAAATTTGAACTTAGTCATCAAGCTGGCCTCAACATCCTCAATAATAACTCTAACCAAGAAATTGATATCTTAGGGCAGAAATTACTGTATGCTAACCTGTTACGAATAGATAATGCTAGTTGTGATTTGCAACTTGGTACTACAAGCCGAGAGTTATTGACATCTTTAGGCGTTGCTTCACTTTTGATCACTTCGCTACGTACTCATTCAGGGAAAAGAGGTGTTATTATCTGCGAACAGTATCATGAATGCCGCCGTTGGACTGATGGTGATGTTGAATTGTTGCAGTCTGTAGCTGATCAGTTGGCGATCGCTATAGATCAAGCAGAACTTTATGCCCATAGCCAACGTGCAACTGCAATTGCTGAGTCTCAAGCTCAAAAACTTAGTCAAACCATATATGAATTGCGACAGACTCAGGCACAATTGATTCAAACCGAAAAAATGTCTAGCCTTGGTCAATTAGTTGCGGGTGTTGCGCATGAAATTAACAATCCTGTTAACTTCATTTTTGGCAATCTCCTTTATGCTAATAACTACTTTGAGGATCTTTTAGGTCTAATTAACCTATATCAGAAACATTATCCGAATCCTGACCCCAGTATACAAAACCTAACGCAGGAGATCACCCTAGATTACATACTTGAGGATTTACCTAAGTTGTTGTCTTCGATGCAAATAGGCGCTGATCGCATTCGTGAAATCGTGCTGACATTACGCAATTTCTCTAGACTTGATGAAGCAGACATGAAGCCTGTTAATATTCACGAAGGCATTGACAGCACTCTTGTCATTTTATACAACCGGCTTAAAGGTAACTCGGAACATCCTCCTATCCAAATTATCAAACATTACGGTGAGTTGCCCAAGGTGGAATGTTATGCAGGTCAACTAAACCAAGTATTTATGAATATTATCAGCAATGCTATTGATGCACTACATACATCTGCTAAAAAGCCTTTCCCAGAACAGATAACTGCTGAGCCATTGACAATTACAATCGCTACCCAACTCCTAGAACCAGACTGGGTGAGTATTTGTATTAAAGATAACGGCTGTGGTATTACCGAAACAACTAGGCAGAAGATTTTTGATCCCTTCTTTACTACTAAACCAGTAGGTGAAGGCACAGGATTAGGCTTATCGATCAGCTACCAGATTATAGTAGATAAACATGGTGGATATCTCAAGTGTGTATCCGCACCAGGACAAGGAGCAGAATTTTGGATTCAAATCCCAACCAAGCAAATCGAGCTAGAGCCAGTACCTGTTTTGGCTGTCTATTGAAGAATGTTTTTATGAACTATAGTTGGAACGTTCTCTAAAACGCTGCTTTTGTCTAGCAACAGCTTTACGCTTCTCTTTTTCTAACGGAGTCTCAAAGTGACGCTTTTTGCGCATATCTTGGAAAATTCCCGCCCGAGACACTTGGCGTTTAAATCTTCGCAAAGCTGACTCAATCTCTTCATTTTCTCTCACAACCACTTGCGTCATTCTCATTCCTCCTTTGAATGAATAGCTCTATAGATTGGCTTTCCCTTGCGTAAATGGGCAGGAATTCAAGGTGAAAGCCGACAGTGTTTTATATAGGCAAAATATCCTAGCAGAAATTAGCCTTTACTCTTTTCTGCAAGATATTTTATATTTTAATTGATAACCAGTCACAGTTTAGTAGCGGCGATTGCCACGACGATTATTGCCCCAGCCACCACCACCAGCACCGCTTCTTTCTGGACGAGGTCTGGCTTTATTAACTTTTAGATCCCGCCCCATCCACTCAGCACCATCAAGCGCTTCAATAGCAGTAGTTTCTTCTGCATCTGTTTCCATTTCTACAAAAGCGAACCCTCGTGGCCGACCGGTCTCTCGGTCTGTAGGCAACTGAACACGATTAACTTTGCCATATTCTTCAAAAACTGATCTCAATTCTTCCTCTGTAACCTCGTAAGATAGGTTACCAACGTAAATTGACATACGGGGATCTCCCAAATCGCTATTTGCAGAGGCTTAGATTCGGAGAGACGCTTAAAAGCACAAGACAAAGTCCTCAACCGAAAATAATTCCTAATATAATATTGTAGCATGGTATTGCACAACCTGCATAATTATTATATTGTTATGGTTGAGTTTTCTCAACTATATCACATGAAGCCAACTTAAGGAAGTTGTGTTTCAATAATCTTCTGTGCTTGTTGACAAAGTAACTCATGAAATTGACCATTACTAGCTAATAAACCTCCCCACTGATTTATATCACCTGTGTTGTATCTCAAGGGCGTCCCATCAAAATGAGTGAATTTACCACCAGCTTCAGTTAAAATTAACTCTGGCGCGGCTATATCCCAATCTTTAGGCGCAGACTTTCCAGAAAGAGAGATGTATACATCTGCTTGCTGTTCAACAATTGTAGCGATTTTGCAACCCACGCTACCGATGGCTTTCTGATTTTTGCACGGTAGTTGTTCCAGCAAAAAATCTAATGTTTTATTTCGGTGGGTGCGGCTAACTACGACAGTCAAATCTTCGATGTGCTTTTGAGAGGACACCTGTAGAGGCACCACTCCTTCAGAAGTCTCTACAAAAGCTCCGTTGCCTTTAATTGCGTAGTACAATTTTTCAGATTCTGGTACTGCTACGACTGCTAATACTGGTCGTGTTTCTTGTACTAAGGCTATGTGAATTGCATATTCACCAGTTTTTTCGATAAAATCTCGCGTTCCATCTAAGGGATCAATGATCCATACCCATTGAGAACTTTTGTGTTTAACTAGTTCTGATTTATATGTTTCTTCACTAACGTAGAGAAAATCTTCGTTACCTAAAGCCGCTTGTAGTTTCTCCAAGATGAGTTGATTCACTGCTATATCAGCGGCAGTGACAGGTTCGTTCTCTTTGTATTTTACATCTAAGTTTTGATCCGCAGTACCTTGATAATAGGACCGCAGTAGCACTGCTGCTTCCTTACCCACACCACGCGCGATCGCTAATATTTCCTGTAAGTCTTTCATTAAATATCACCTGTAGTTAGTTAACATTCCAAGATGTTTTGTTGCTGAAATTCCTGCATCCAGCGCCGTGTACCAAAAAATTGACATGAAAAAGAGGCTATTTTCGCTGACTGCTCAAGGGCAGTAATAAAACTTGCCTCTAGAATGTAATAACAGAAAGCACCATGAAAAATGTCTCCTGCTCCCAGTGTATCAATAGCACTCGACTCTTTATTAATTTTCGGTATATCTACAAACCCAGTCTGACCTTGAGTCAAATATTGAATCGGTTTTTTTCCTTGTGTGATAGCAATGTTTGGAATACCTGCTTTCTGAAGATAAACGATAACCTCTTCCCTTGTATAGCAGCCAGGAGGATAAAAATTAGCAGAACAAATAGCATAATCTACAAAAGGTATTATGTTCTCAAATCCTGGTTTCCAACTAAGCTGCTGCGCAGCTTGATTGTATAATGTGGGATTAAGTAAACAAGCGATCACTACTCGACATATGCCAGCAAAAAACCATCTCTCTCAAGAGCAGAAGGAGAGGCTATTAAAAACGTTAAAAGA